>Ga0131853_10004439_pt1 | contig 25166 bp, 15 predicted proteins | sample TergutLab28metaG_FD_92764 | JGI IMG/M metagenome (GOLD analysis project Ga0131853, IMG submission 92764) | Labiotermes labralis P1 segment gut microbial communities from Petit-Saut dam, French Guiana - Lab288 P1 (version 2) (version 2) | ecosystem: Host-associated > Arthropoda: Insects >... | reverse complement strand
TGGCATATGATCAAGTTCTAGACTAAAAATTCTCAGAAACTATAAGTTTAGTTCATTGTTTCATTTCCTGGCATATGATCAAGTTCTAGACTAAAAATTCTCAGAAACTATAAGTTTAGTTCAACCAGACAAAGTTGAAACAGTTTCTGTATTGTCTTTATTTCCAGCTGTAAGTCCTCAGGGTCACAAAATTTAGAAGTGCAGGTGGGTAAAATCTGGTCCCAATTGGGAAGGCATCCAGAACAAATTCACTAACTCAACAATTACAGGGTGAAACCAAGGGATTCTGTCTTTATCATGATTTGTGCCTTTGGGTTAGGCAGGCAGCTCCATTAATTAAGATTAAAATTAGGGATAAAGTGGACATATATGCACTACTATGTGTAGGATGCACAGACAAATGAATAAGATTGGGAAACGATTTGTCACAAAAGACCCACTCTATCAGAAACACAATTAACTGCAATTGTCACAGTTTAGCCACCTTACTGCCACATCTTTAAATAGCTAACAAGCTGTACTTCACCAACTACAAATGTGAAGACTTTAAAGACATGCAGAGGCCATTCAAAATATAACTATGAAGCCAAAGCAGGTTAAACCTAACAAGTGGTATTCAAGTAGGGACGAAGACAGAGAAGGGACTATGGGGAGGATATTCTTTTGCAAGTTCTTCACATTTAAATATTCCTCAGTTTCTCCTTAAGAGAGTGTAATACTACAGATTTAGTGAGCCACTATACAGAATATTAAAACAACACAGACAAGGTTAGAAATTATAATCATGTCACGTGCACAGCACCACTGCACTTTAAGAAAACAGCTCTAACATGTAGTTACATCAATTACCTACCAGATTCAAAAGAATCTTCATAGTGCTAACCCCTCGAAATTTCATTGTCATCTCAATCATAGGGTCTCAGACAGTTACAGGTGAAAACTAATGTAGTTTCGTTTAATTCCAGAGTTTAAATGTGTTTACTTACTAAAGATTTACAGTACTAGTGATGGCAGCAGCATCTCCATTTGGAGCTATAATAGAAACATGAGCTGTTCCATGGTCATCCACACTGTAATGTATTGCACCATAATGTGCAGGATTCGTGTAAGTTCTACTGTCATTTATATTCTGCCGAATTTTATTGCCGTAATCTTTGGATTGCAATGTGTGCAACAACTGCAAATAAAACAAACAATTCCAAATGAACAATTGAGGCTATGGCAGGGCAGGGAACAGTGACAGTGCAGTCACAAACTACAAGCAGACTGCATTCACAACAGACTCTCCTTGGTTCTTCATCAAAGTTCAAGGAAGGTCACTGCAAGTGAAAAATAAAACATTTTTGTATCATAGAATGACAGATTCTAGTAGGCCAAGCCTCCTCATTATCAAGGCTTCATGATCACACTCAGAAACACCACACTCAGTAGGACTCCTCTGGACCAGTGATATGCCCAACACAGAAACCCCTAACTGACAACACACGATAATCACACGAGACAGACATCCATGCCACTGGGAGAATTCGAACCCCCAATCCCAGCAAGCAAGCGGCCACAGACCCACACCAAAAATAAAGAATAACCTAATTATTTTGTGTCTTCTCAACACTAAACGAGCTATGGACATTTGAGTTAGTAAGGTAAGGATATCTACATGCAAGAAGTTAACAATGAGCACACACTGGGTAACACTTGGGTTGACAGCTTTAGTCATATTCTCTTGAGAAACAATTCGAGTTACCCTAGTGTAACAGTCCATGTGTTACTGTGAGTCAAGTAGGTTTGTCCCCAAGGCTTTTACTCTTCTGAGATGTTATGCAGTGTAGGTTAGTAGTTTGTTGCTGATGTTTTGGGACAGTCTTTTGGTCTTATCTTGAAGCAACAAGCAGTCCAAGAACAATTACTCTTTGACTGCTTGACCCTTAAAGATGACACCAGCAGGCTCTCCTGAAACATTGGTCTACCAGCCTACACTGTGGAAAATCCCAGAAGAGTGAAGGTCTCAACTACATGAGGCTGAAAGTCTGAAATCTTGCAGGTTTGTCTCTCTTCTTGCCATGAAGACATGTGTGGTACTGGATGTATAACTCCACACACTCCTAGCTTTGGCACTGGAAGGTGGTAAGCGATCAACTTCACACCCCAGATGCTTTATTCCTGAGGAAACCGTCCTCATTACTGATTTAATTGGAGACTGAGTGGACCCCAGAACCTGTCTGGATGCTTATGAAAAAACATTCTTGGTCCTGCTGGCAAACAAACCACAATTCCGCAGTCACTGGCAGAGGCACAATGCTGAATAAGTGTCACTGTTCAAAATATACCTACTTACATACTAATGAAGAATACGCAGATAGCCATTCTGATTAAAATTCTGCAATGGCAGCTTTCTGAAAGCAGAAAGGATGATTACAAAATCAGTGAATACATGACTGAAGTTGTATTTATACAAGTGTAAGTATTCCCAAGAAAAGGATGACTTTCTGAGGACACTGACAAGGCAACTGATACAGCAACAAAATGAGAAGCTCAAAATGCTGGACAGTGCCACCTTTGTTTGTAGAATATCTCAATGAGCCCACAAGCCATTATACAGATTATAAATAACTCTTAAACATGTGAATAGAAGATTAGTGGTTCAGTCAGTGAGGGCTGCAAATCTGGCCACCATAATCACCATTATGATGCAGAAGGATGCAAATGAAAAGCCTTCATTATGCAAGCAACTGCAAGCTGTAGACAGGGTAATAGGCAGCATCTTTAATGCCACAGTGTGGTTCAGAAATTAAAGTATATGCTTTTCAGACCAATTAGTTCTCTTCTAAAAAAGTGATAACTTGAAACTGAGAAGTTGCTGGCCACTGAGAAATTACTGTAGTAACATACTGCTCCAATAAAAATTGCAGAACAGTAAAATTGCTTTCCATGTCCTTTCTGTTAAAATTTTTTAATGTCTGTACCTCCTCCAGTATCTCCAGTATTAAGAATACTGAAAATGATTATTTTTTATTTTTGAATTAGCATGACATTCCCTGAACTAGATAAAGCATTTGACTTTACAAAATGGAACAGATTGTGTAATGTTCCATTTACAACATGAAGCTATCACACAAAATCACCAATACACTTACACCTGTAATATTTACAAAGTCTCCATCTCCTAGTTCAGCCCTTCTTGCGTAGGCAAATTTGAATGCTTCAATCATACGATGATATGTCAAAATTGTACTGTTGATATCCTTGATACTCTCTGAAGTGAAATTATAGCCATCAAGGATATTGAGGATGAAACCAAGCAGAATACCACTACCTGGAGGAGGAGTACTGAACAGCGTCATTTTGTCTCGGAGATTTACTCTTACAGGTTCATCCCATTTCACCCTGTAAAAGCCACAACAGTCATCTAAAGAATATACTAAGCCACATTAGCAAGTACAGTAACATCACATGGACAGTAATTAATTCCCTCCCTGGTACAGGGTTTTCACTAGTAAATTAAAAATTATTCTATTATGAAATTCAAAGATTCATCACAGCCATCAAAAAAGTCTTCCAATGAATTCTATCCTATGCCATTACAGCCCAGGTCACATATTCATATATTTCCCTAGAATTCATTTTAACGCAGTTTCCCCATCTCCCAATTTGCTGCCATAAAGTTCAGTTTCTAAGAAGTTTCACCACCAAAATTTTTCCTGCAATTTTACCGTCAACCAAAGCTACACGTCCAAACCATCGCAAATAGTAATATCTTTAACGCAGTGAACTATCTTCTGTTTAATAAGTACCTTCCAATGTTCTTACGCATGCCTCTATTTTATTATACTTTACTATACTAAATAATTCGTATTGTGTTGAAATCTGAAACATTGTACTGGACCACATGATTGTTATACACCTTTGTGTGGGTTTCACCTCTTCATTCCCAAAAATATGACTATTTCCAGATCCATACGGATTTTGGAATCCTGTAAGGATCAACAGAAAGTAAATAAAATTATATTATATGATATGATAGTGGGGTGTGTTCCAAAATCATCACAAATGGTGACATAGCAGAGGCTGCAGAATTTTTTCATGTACCAGCAAAAAACAAGTATTGTACTGTGTGAGATTTATGCATATTAGGGCTGAATTCTTAAATAAATGCAATATTAATACGTGTGGATTAAACTGGTTTAGGATAGGTTCCAGTCGTGGTCTTTTGTTAACATAATAATGAAGCTGTGTCTCCCTTAACAGGAGAAATGTCTTTATCAGCTGAGTAACCATCAACATTACAAAAAAGTTTTACCATAATTTGGTTAGTTACCATATACCTGTAATTAGCCATGTCCTCTTCTGTAATAATTCCACCCATTTCCTGGATATCAGAGACAAATGTTTTGGCAAGAGTTCCATTATATAAATAATTTCCACCATACATGGCAATCATTTTAAGTGTTTCACAAAATTCTTTTGGTCTGATCCGTTCTCCGTATCGAAATAACTCATCAGTCTCAGGATTAACAAACACTTTCCTGCAAAGACAAAAAGGCAAATCAGTAAGACTGCAACTGATATAACCTACAGTTTCCTAATTTCCTCATTTGGTGTTAATTTTCTATGGTCTGAAACATATTATATCAGTCCTAAATTACCTGCAATTAATGTTTTCTTCAGTTTGGCGTTTGAATACCCTGCACAATGGTAACTGGTAAATGTAGTGTATAGCAGTTCAGTATCATTGAAAGAAGAACCTGTCACACAACCTTATCTTTATTTCAGTGCCATTCACATCACTGGGACCAATTTCCTTAAAATCCAGTAGTTTGTGCATTCTTAAATCTATGTCATCATCTTTCACTTTTTATTTTGCATAATTATGCAGCAAATGAAATGGCTGTGTTTCCATTCAACCACATAGCTGTGGTACTATTCTTTTTTTTTACATTTAAAATTATAATCCAGTAATAAAACCACCCATTACACCTGTACTGTGTGTATTTCTTCCTTCACATGAGACATAATTCCACTTCTACAGTACACACATGTGGACACAGGCTAGCTTAGTTATGCAGTAACTGGCCATGTGTTGAATTACAGTATTCCCTTGATTTCACAGATCTGATGCAGGAGACACTAGATTTAACAGAACAAATTTTGGGGCTAGGTTTTTTATGCAAGTACTGGACCAGTCCAGTACAGACCCAAAAAGTTCAGCAAACATTCGCCAGTTGTGACAAGAATTTGAACTTTTCTGCATTCATTTTCATAAAATCCGTTGACAATCCTCTTTTCATAAAGACTATTTCTTTACATACTGAAAATCTCTGAAGAGAAAAGATGAGAAGCTGTTTTTCATGACACCATCTTAGTCTCTGTCTTCGGTCAACAGACATAACTGCAGAATTTTGGAAACTTTTTCAGCATTAAAGTGAATAAGTATGAGGTCCGAAAAATGGATGAGAAATCTTAAGTGCATTTAAGTGTAATTTAAAACCTACAGTTAACTGAAAAGCTAGATCTGGTTAAGCATGGCAGCCATATGCATGGACTTTGGGGTGAAAAAGAAAAGTGGTGTCTGATGTTTGAAATGAAAGTCAGTTCTTCAGGAATATTCATTATCTGTTGATACAGAAGGTACTAGCTCTTATACAAATGGTGGTCCAATAAAACAAATGAAGGCAGCAAAACAAGTAAATTTAGGTGAAGTTGTGATGATGTGTACAGTAGTGTTCACACAGTAGAGATGGATCTGCTGTGAACACAATAGCAAAGCATATAAAAATTCAATTTAAAGTAACTTATGGTTGGCTCTGGTGATTTTCAGAAGGCTTGGCACACATTCCGTGAAGCTCTCAGTCCATCTACAAAACAAAGCTCTTTAGGGAAAAGCTGCTTACAGTGTGGTCAAGGGGCAGCTATTGGCACTATTATTACAATTTCCTGGATCATTTTAAATACTGTACATATAAAGCATGCTGCATTACAGTCCCTATGCAAATTTTTATGTTTTAAATACAATATTTTCTCTTAATATGGGGTCATATTTATGAGTTTTTTTAAATACACTTTCACAAGCAACAGATTATTTGGGTTTAATGTATTGCCCTTCTCCTTATAAAACACCTAAATTGAGGGTCTACTGTTTCACAGTCTGTTCCCGGCAAGAACAAACGTTAGCTTCTAATTGCCATATGTCCACACTGGCTTTGGGGATGACTGAACCTCGAGACTGTAGCTGACCTATTAGGTGTTGAGGGACAGGGATAACTGAATGCAGTGAAGCGCCTGAAGGCTGAAACTGATCTATCAGGATGACTGGGGCTTTATTTTTGTTATATTTATGTCTCTATTTTGAGACCTGAGTACAGGGTCCTTCCGAATAAGTTCAGCCCTCACGCCAAGGGAGTCTGACTGATGCTTGTTCATGATGTAACCCTCTTCACAGACATCAATTGTTGGCTTTATCACTTGCTCCCATGGTAGCCAGCCATATCTCTGGTGAGCCTCCCAGTACCCCTTCAGCTCTCCTGGCACTCCAACTGCCATCACACCTGTTACACATAAGTTGTTGAAAGTCACACATGTATAGCCACTTAAATTTTGCTATTCAAGCACTTGTCTTTTACTGTATCACATTCACTAATAAAGTAATACACAAAGGAATACTAATTGAATGTTTGTCAATTAAAGTTTCCATCTCAATAATACTGAGTCAATAACTCCAGTGTTAAATTTCTTCCAGTAATTTTCTTTTATCAGTTTAGCATTCAGATCCACAGATGCACTTATTTCCAAATAAATATTAAATTAAGATTCAATGTATATCAGAACTTAGAGAATATATTCAGTTCAGTGTATTTGTCCTCTTTGGTCTGACACAAAACTGTAAACAATTTGAAGTATGAAAATATGTTACCTACTTTTTTAAACATGTATGAAGCTTTGTGATTCTTACAGAAGTGCAAAGATGATTGGAATAAGAATACAAAATGCTAAGGAAGATATTTTGACAGAGGAAGTGAGAAAATTACATGATAAAGAACTTCATAACTGCTACTATTAACACCATATTCTTAGGATGATCAAATAGAGGTGGATAGAGTGAAAAAGAAATGTAGGATGCATGGTACAAACAAGAGCTGTATATAAGAAATTTTGACAGGAAAAACCACACGAGCAGAAAGAACACAGGGGCCACAAAATTATAATTGATCTTAGATAAATTAAAGCTATGTGGACTCAATTCACACAGCTCAGAATAAATAATATGGCAAGGTTTTGTGAAAATTTTTATGGATTTTGGGTTCTATAAAAGCATAGTATTTTTAACAGACTCAGACCACGTAAACTGTTCAGTAACCCTGTAACAGTGGAATCAGCAAATGGATGGAAACAAATAGGCCAATGTAGTGCACATTCCTGCACGTGATGTAGAATTCACCATGTGTGTGTTCCATGGCTATTCTATCATAACTAAACCCTGCTGTGCCATGTGTGCCTTGAGTACACCTAATAATGCACTGGGTCATGATGGCAAGTAACACTTTTGAAAAGTGTGTTATCCATCTGGCAGTGAGATTCATCTCAAAAACTAAATGTCTCAGAACACATATTGAGTAATACTTCTGAATTATTTCTTTTAACAAGGAATCACACTTTGGAGAACTTGTGCATTTGTTCCTTTATGTTATGTATACACAAACAGTACCAGTGTATCTGGTTCTATCCTGAACTCTATGAAAAAAGGGACTATGTAAAATCCAATTTAATAACTGTCCAACAAGATGCAACTTATTCGGTTTACTACTCTACATTTTCGGGTGTTGACACCCATCATCAGGAGCTCGTACAACTGTAATTATAGCTTCTAGTATTAACTACAATGAGTAAAATATGCTGCTATTAACACTAATATATAATTTAAAATACTAGATTGGTCATATTGAATGTTACTAGCCTTGACAAATGTGATATATAAAATAATGGTGGATGGTTAAAAAGCAGTATTTTTAAATTATGTAAAACAAAATATAAAATATACAACAAAATATATAAACATAATTTAGGTTATGTTGAAGTTCTATCTGAAAATGCAATAAACAAAGTCAGGTAATACTATCGTGTGTATACCTGATTTAGTTATTACAAAATACTTTGGGAATAACACTATTGAGATCAAAAGAATAGTCTTTATGTACTCGGATCTACTACCATCCGCTCTTGTTGTTGAGTTGGAACTGATTCATGTGTATCGTACGATAGGTATTCATTTGTGTGTATGTAAAATACATCAGGTAAGATTTGTAGTACTTTATTCTCATTAATATATTGTTAATTAGAAAAATCTTAATATGTGGATAGAGTCCCACAGATACAACCTGGGTACTGCTGGATTAGTGAAAGTTCAAAGTCATGATTATATTTGGCATTCCTTGACATATTTAGTTAGAAGATACTTACCATACTTTGACTTCTCACTGTCTTCATTATACATATCAGCATTAGAATGAAGAGGAGCAGATTCCCTTGCATTGAGTGTGATGGCTGTTTGGCTCTCACGCAAGTACAGTGTCATCAAAAATCCTCCACCGAGCCCCATGCTCTGGGCGTTTACCATTCCATTGCAGATTAGAGTCGCAACAGCGGCATCCACCACTGACCCATTCATCAAAAAAATCTTTCTGATGGAAAAATAATACATTTTCAGTTATAATTTCATAATACTTAACAATGACATAGCTAGGCTAGTTTTTGTGGCACATTGGGCAAGTAATCAGAATGGCCTCCCCCATAAAAAATTATTAATTTAAACAAATCACAATAATTAATTGGATTTCCTTTCAATTGGCTCCATGGTTGAAGATTTGTTGAATGCAAAAAATCAAATTTTGCCACCAGAAATTTTCATTTTGCTGCCCTTGTACTCTGTCACCAGGAGTGGCCACATCACAACTCCCCATCTAGCTATGCCACTGATACTTAGCATGACCTGTTGTCCCATATGTAGCACAAAGTTGGGCATGGACTAAGAAAGGTGTAAAATAATATGCAGTGTAAGTGAAATTTCTATAGACTATTAAGAAGTAAATAAAATGGAAAAGAATCTAACACTAAGATGTTAGAGAAGATCTGGAAGTAGAACCAATATATGAGAATTGTGCTTAAAATATGAGATCATAAATGCACATATGAAAAACACATCCACACAGTCTTTCACTACTCCAGCATGTGTCAGCAGGACTGTGCCATCCTCAGACAGTTCACATACCAAATTTAAAACTTACTAAATATAGTAGAGTACATTTATAATATTCACTATATGTAGCACTCAGCAGCTAAATTCAAAGTGCAGGGTGGTGGATATACATCAACATACAAAACATTATAAAAGTATTACATACATATTATAATCATTTTTTCAGTTGTAAACTACACAAAAAAATAGATGATGATTAAAATTCTATATTTGTCATATGTGGCATCCATCTGTGTATACAAACATCTAGTGTTACACACAGTCCATTGTGTATCATGTCCCTCTATTATGTGCCATGTAGTTTGCACAGGAGATGACATAAGTTAGCATCTTACACATTAAGTGTCTGACATTTGTGTACCCCATTCCTCAAACACCACAGTATGAGATGTTATAACATGTTCATCTCAAAATATCATAGAAAGAGGCTACTTGTTATACTGATGTTAAAGGTAGGATAACATAAAAATGGATTGAAAGGAAACAGGTTGAAAATGTGTGGGCTGTATTTGACTGGCTCAACGTAAGACATAATGGATACACCTTCTGGTTCCACAAAATCAGAAAATGTCTATGTGATTATCACGAACCTCTCCACCATGTGGTTAGGAATCTGTAATGTTTCAAACAGCTGCTATTTCATTCTTCACTAAGTGAAAGCAGGTGATGGATTAAAATGTGCCTGGTAGTGGCACATGATGCCATAGTACAAAGACTTGTGTAACAAAGTGTATACCTTATTACTCTGACAGCTTAAAGCCAAAGCATGGAGAGGAAGGGTAAATGCCTCAAAGAAAGGTAGGACATTCTATGGTACCTCTCACTATGGATAGTCAGCATCTCCTCAACAGAACCCCCTGGGTTGGTGGTCATACCACTGCAAGATCATGGCCTTGATGTCATTGCCTGACCCAAATATATGGTCCTTCAGTGCTTTCTCTAGCGGATTGATCCAGCACCTTCCACTGCACCGAAATGTTGTTTCAGGATAACAGTTTGCAACACTGAGTGGTCCAAAAACTTACCACAGCAGGCATTAATGATACAGCAGTAGATCTACCAGCACACACCACTGTAGAATGGTTTCAGGGAGAATTTTTCCTCATTTTTCAGCCTTTGTGTCCATTTATTGAAAAATCAAGGGCCCTCTTGTAAAGCCAAGGTATTACACTTTGACATTTTTCATAGAATTTGGGCAGTGTTGTGGCTCAGGTAGTTAGGTGCTGGCCACTCACCCTGGAGGACAAGATTTGAGTGTGGGCCAGTCCATGTGAGATTTTTGGTGAATCACATGGTACTGGGACAGGTTTTTCTCACAGTACTACTATTTTTACACTGGCAATATAATTGCAGCAGTGCTCCATGCTCATTCATTCATCCACCACTGATGCTTCACAATCTTAGCAACTGAAAGTCATTAACACAATCAAAAAAAAAAAAAAAAATTGTAGTACTGTATTATAGATTCACAGAAATGCAAAATATTTAGTATAATATGTATCTTAACTCAGTTGTCACCATGAAGATGGAGGCAGGCATATTTATGAAATGTGAGAACATTTAATGACTATGAAGTGTATATATCCAAACGTTGTCTGCCATGTGAAAAATCACCACAACAATATGTAAAATTTTAGGTGCTAATATTTTGTTTAGGATAAGCCATTTCTGTAGCCATCTTCAGTATAAACATACCACACCTCAGATATCACTGTATTTCACGCTACCTACCCAATTTCTGTATGATCAACACCCCCCCCCCCCTCAAATTATTAAACTCGATTCAATACAATGCAAGGGTTTTATTGCACTCAGCTTTAGGAATAGACAGCCCACCCCACAAATACCAGATTACACTTACATTTGGTAGTCTGAATGGCAAAACATGCAGCTCAGCATAAGCTCCATTTTATGCATTATTTGTACTTTGTGGAATTTTGTGCATAACTCACAACTCTACTTCTGTACTGCAGCCATCCAATGTTACAACAAAATTCAATCTGGGACTTGTGATCAGATGGTCACAAAACTAAACCCCAATCAAGTCAGCATGCTTACTACAAATGTGTGTGGACTCGCTAACTCACAAACGGAGTTCACCTGTTATCGTACATTACTTCAGAAGTTTAGAGTAGCACTGATGCTGCTGCCACCTAACATCTGCCATTATCATCTTACAGGTAATTAAAAAGTGTGACAATGGTATGGCTTCAAGTAGAATAGCCAGAAAAAAATTTGTAAAAAAAAGTTCAACCAATTAAAAAATGTAAATGGGCAGAATGTACTAACATGTGTCAAAACATGCTAATCTCGTAATCCTACTTTCTTTCCCCAGGAACACAAAACAGGCTAAAAACAGACCAATAAATTAAAACAATACAAGCAATAAAAATCCTGTGGTTTTCTCATTTGAAACTTCAGACACTGCCAAAATGGGAACTCATTACTGGATCCTCTTCTAAACCACCTAAATCTAAGCCAAATCACCACAACATATGCATCCTTTAACTATATTTTATTGAAAATATTATCTTCCCATCTCTGTCTTGTTAATAAAATGGCCACTTATTGAAAGGTGTCCCTGTCAAAGTTTCACATTAATCCATTTTCCATTTCCTACCTACATAATAACATTCACCATCTCCCCAAAACACTTTCAAGACAGCATGAATAACAAAGTTTTATTACAAACTGCACCCAATTACCTGTTGCACTGATCTCCTCTGGACACTTTATGGTAGTTCATGCCGCCAACACAACCAAACAAAAGCAAAGTGAGCCTCATCAGTGGCTCTCTAGTAACACACTGCTTTAGCAACATTCAATGTAAAAACAACATCCCTACTACCAAGACTATTTATCAGGAAGTACTGCACCAACAGTATATGTTTCCAGTGATGGTGTGTTACATTAAACATAATTATTATTTGTGGTACTGTCCAACATGTTGGGTTTCTCAAACACAAAATTCTGAAAGGTGGATCTGTTTTAATCAATAGGTGTTCCAAACCTAACTTTCCTACCCAGCTGATCCCAGCAGGAAACACCAGACTCAATCCCTGCACCCAATGATAAAGACCAGCTTTTATACTGGGCCCAGTGTACAGAAATCATTCCTTCCTGGGAATGAAAATAGATTCAAAACCTCAACACAATGAACAACAACCAAAACAAGTCTTCACCATAAGTTTTATGTTATGTTGGAAATATCAGTACATGTAACTATTTACAGCTCTTACTGCAATGCCTGAGCACTCAATTAATAATTTTTCACAATACATGAAAATGGATTCCTTTGAACCAACAAAATTCAACTCAGGGACACAAACATTAACTTCACAAAACATGAGAATGGATCTCTTAAAAAAAACACTCATTTGAACAACAGGTGTGATTTTATTTAAAAAAAAAAAAAACTTCTTTATAACAACTGATATGAGACTATACAAATAATTTTATTCGCAAATGGTATTGAACTGTCAGTACAATGAACACCATATCAAAACTCTGAAACAGTATTTAAATACAACTAAACTAAAAAAAGCACACAAAACACTTGTGGTGTTCAAGGTTTCTTTGAAATACATTGTTATTACATAAGAAGGGTGTTCAATTATGACATATACGTTTCAAAAAATAACCAACACGATGTCACTTGTGGACTATCCTTTATTTTCATGGGTAGTCGTCATTCGTTTTCTACATGTTTCGAGCTTTCGAGAAGCTCATCATCAGGAGATCATTTTTCTGTACAGTCAGCCTCTGGTATAGTGTATACCTGACAAGTTATTTCACCGTTTGGATGTCTCTGACGACTGATTATTATGCACACGTAACTTAAATATGGAGTTTTAAAGTCAGCTTGAATATATCCGAGCTGACTTTAAAACTCCGTATTTAAGTTACGTGTGCATAATAATCAGTCGTCAGAGACATCCAAACGGTGAAATAACTTGTCAGGTATACACTATACCAGAGGCTGACTGTACAGAAAAATGATCTCTCGAAAGCTCGAAACATATAGAGAACGAATGACGACTACCCATGAAAATAAAGGATAGTCCACAAGTGACATCGTGTTGGTTATTTTTTGAAACAATTACAATGATGCACAGAACAATGAATGCAAAATATGACATACACCTTCATATTCAAGCTGTTGTATCAAGCAACATTTTACATAAAACAAAAATTTCAAACAGAAATGCTCTCATAGAATTACAACTAGGATGGTCAACCGAAAAGTCAACAAACAAAATCTTCTATTTAAAAATTTAACAGTATAAATATGATTGCTGTAATTTCACTAACATCAAAAATACATATCATACTGCAACAAATTCACTGGTACATTGAGCTGATGTACAGGCTCAAAATTCCTAGAATTTGTATTCCATTATAAAAGAAAGTACTTGAAGAAAACAGGCTACTTTTTTAAATTGAACAATGCTAAATACGAATTAGTGCTGTTCTTGAAAATAAATTGCGAAAATACATATAGAAGTGAGAATATTTTCATGGGATCAAATATTAGCCTGAGGTAGCACGCTTTCAGGAATTTAAAAACACAGCCGAGCTGAATGATGATGTTCGTCATATATTACAATATATGACGAAGTTGATTACACGTAAAGTTTACTGGTATCTGCAACCATCTTGATTCTGCCAATGCAAGGGCAAATACATGCTGCTCGTTTTACACACAACACTTTTCAGTCACCGTATCACAAAACCAAAATTTCGTCGCCATAACGTTCCAAAGTTCCTGGAGATCCAAGCCATTTACAGCAAAGTTTCTCTTTACTAGCTTTTTTGTGAGACCTTGGTGTTTTCGAGTTTCTTATTGTGTTCAGTGTTCTGCATCTTTGTTACAATCTTACGAGAATGCCCACTAGGATCAAAATGGTTGGTATGTTCACTAACTTCTTTCTTGGTTCGCTGTTTACCGCTGTGGCCTGAGTAAATATGTTTGTCGTACTCGAAATTGTAATGCTCGTACTCGTCGAAATGACTTTCAGACATTTTGAAAACCTCCAATGTATTATATCACTACACGTCTAACCCACTCTCGTATCTCTCAAGGACTGACGTTTCTACACAGCTGTCTTGAGAACAATGACTCACAGCAGTGGCACAATCAACGGCAGCACATGCGCAAACGATTTGTTCTGTTGTACATGCGAGTCTAGCTGATACGTTGTTTACTTGTTCCAAAAGCTGTAACAGTTTTCTTCTGAATTTTTCATGGTGCTGTTTATAATTTGAGCAACAAAAACAATGTGTTAGTCCACCAATTCCGTCTTCATTAAATGCTACCTCCCCCCCCCCCCTGGAAATCAGGGCCGGCCCGAGACATGCGGGCGCCTTAGACAGGCTAATAATTTGGCACTTCTTTAGAACCGATTTTATTTACACTTTTTCGGCCTAGGACAGGGATGGCGCGTGTTAAACTGCGGATAACTTGCGGGCGGAATCTTTTGCGTGTGGAAACCTGAATTTACATGAGCCATATTGCCCATTATTCCAGTGACGTCTTGGCGCCCTAAATAGGTTGGCGACCCGGGCAGCCGCCCGGCTGGTGCGTCCGTTAAAGTCCAGCCTAGCTGCAATGCCACCGGCAGACAGCTTTTTCTAGCGCGAATGTAGAGCGTGACGGACTTTCCTAGGTCTGTATTTAAAAAAATGCCACGCTATTATGGTGTATTTCGTGCGCTTTCTTTGGATGAAATGTATCATGTGGAGGTCACATGCGTCTGTCCACGTGAAATATTTTCGAATGCACTCAAAGAAGTTTGATAAAATAAACGGCACAGCAAGAATTTTCGATTTTGATGCAGTGTAAATCCATTTTGCACGAATGTTTTTTCTGGCGCTTACTAACAAAACTTCAGAGAGTTTTTACAGAGTTTTCTTCGTCCATTAAGTTACTTTTTTCTTTGTGGACAGGATTTCTTGTACTTAGAATGGTGAAAACAGTCATTCCTACGGCAAGGACAGTGAGACGGCCGCCCAGGGCCCCGCGCATCAGCATTACGGTTTGTAATACTTCTTGGACGCATTTTTAGCTCTGGCGGTAGTAAACTACTTCATTAATTGTCTTATGCTTAGTAGTACAACCTTTCGTTTCATTAGGAACGCAGGGCATTTGTGAAGCATATCCATCTGCCTCTGTTGCCCACCAACCTCTTAACCTCACTCCATGTTTAGCCTCATTTTCCTTCTTCCTCTAAAACGGTCTTTTTTCCAGGTTTGCTTCGGTTTTCCTTTGCTTCTGGCTCCCTGCGGATTCCAATCCAATGCTTATTTTTCAATGGATTCATCCCGTTCCTCAGAATATGACCGATCCAACGCCATTTTCTCATTCTAATTTGTAATATTATTGGCGTCTCTCCAGCAGCGTCCCACAGCTCTGTATTACTTATTATCTTAGGCCACCTCGTGTCCATTATTCTTTGCAAACAGCGATTAACAAATGTCTGTTATTTATTTGTTATTTGGGTAGTCACATCTCATGCTTCGCACCCCTACAACATTGCAGATTTAACATTACTATTAAATATACGGGTTTTAGTCTTCATCAACATATTTTTGTTCTCCCACAATTAGTATAATTCTACGAAGATAAAATTCGCCTTCTTAATCTGTGCTTTAACGTCTTAGAGCGCTCCTATGTCTACCGTCACAATGCTACGCAGATACACACGTAAACTCTTCATCTCCTTTAATAATTACATTATTTATGTTTACATACGCAATAATCTGTGAATTTATTTGTTATCTCCTTTGTTTTCTTGGAGTTAATACAGCTCTTCTCAAGCCAATGTATAATATCAACGCTAGTGACTAGTTGCTAGTGAACCGTGGCAATGATTACAAGCAGAAACACGATATAAGTTCCTCCAACTGATAAACAAAAAAAGCCACGCCTGGTTACATGCCTGGTATTCCAGTACACAAACAACAGAAGTCTACAAGGAATGCAATAACATGTGTACATAGCCAACAGGCATCAACACAGACAAGATTTCAAGAAGCCGGGATAGCTCAATCGGTATAGTGACTGGACTACGGGCTGATCTGCCGAGGAGCCAGGTCTCGATTCCCAGTAGGGACAAGGAAGTTTCCTCATCTGTATGGCGCCCAAACCGACTCGGGACCTTCACAGCATGCATCCAGTGTATACTGGGGACATTTCCCCTGGGCCAAAGTGGCTGGAATGTGAGGTTGACCACTCATGTCCACCAAGTGCCCAAGTTAAGAATAAGTGGCGCTGTCTCTCCCTTCGTCTTGAAATGTAAGGATACTTAACTACTCTGTGGAGCAGTACCATATATCATTCCGCGGTAATGTTTAAACGCAACGGAAAATATGAACGTAGTTAGCAGTAGGCGAACATATATCTACCAATTATGAGTACTTCATTCAAGACGTTATGTGCGCGACAATGTAGCCTTACGGTAGCTGGTGCTGATTCATGCCAATATCCCTGCTACGAATTAGTGACGCCCTCACATTTTTCGTATGATATTGCGATTAAAAATGAACTTCATTACATGTATGAAAATCAAATCTGAGGCCGGGACGGCCTAGTCGGTGCAGCAACTCTTTACAGGCTGGGCGGTTCTGGTTTCGAACCCCGGTTCGGGCAAGAGATATTCTCTTCAACATATCCGTCCAGATAGCCGGTCCCAGTGGCCGCGCGGTCTAAGGCGTAGGTCTACGGCCGCTCGCCTGCTGAGATTGTGGGTTCGAATCCCACCGGGAGCATGGAAGTTTGGTCTGTTGTAAGTGTTGTGTGTTGTCAGGTAGAGGTCTCTGCGACGAACTGATCACTCGTCCAGAGGAGTCCTACCGATCGTGATGCGTCGTTGTGTGTGATCTAGAAAACCTCAAGAATGATGAGGAGCCAGAATAAAGCAGGCTGAACCGTTGGGCGACGCCTGAAGCAAATAGACAACGTAGCAGTTTAGGAGAGAATAAAATACCTAGTTAGTCTCCAAAGACTAGGTGGTATCGTGAAAGAGACAACAAAAAATATATCCGTCCAGATCGACCGTACGTCCTACCGAGTCTACCGTGCAGAGTGTACCGCGGCTCCTTCCCGAGGGCAGAGCGGCCGAGGAAAGCGCTGAGTAACTCCTTTGTGCCTTCATCGCATGTTTTACCGTTACCGCTACCTTCATCAAAACTAAATCTGCAGGTTGCTGCCAATGACTTCGTTGTTTTGAAACCGTGTAAAATGTTTAGGATCCTGTTCAGGCTTATTGGCCCCTATGGACAGCCTTGAAAGCTGTCTCTGTTAGACAGATATAATATTTAATTCAATCAGCAGACTCTAAAGTAATCCACGGATCTAAATGCCTATCCCACAAGACGATTAAGCTTCAAGAGTTTACTGAAGAATTACATGTGACACAACTTCAGAAATCCACGTAATGTGTGGCAACTTACAAAACCTGCGGCAAATATAACAACATTTTAATCAGAACCAGCTGTTCGGTATAGGAAATGCGTTGCTCAATGCGAATACTAGAAGCAAAGGCGTTGATGGCATCTTTGTAGGCACTCTCCGTAAATGCTCACACAATGGCACTTGAGAGAGTAAGATCAAGTAAAATCAGGTAAACACTTGAATTACCAGTCAGTACAATTGGTCTGTTACACGGCAAAAGCAGTTCATATTGTTTTAAAACCCGTGAGATTAGATTAACAGTTACAGCAGCAATAACAGTACACGGCTCTACACTGTTTACAAACACATCTCTGCGAACAGAGGCAGAAGAATGTAAAAGTATGACATTGTCTATAGACCTACAACCAACCTAGTTATTGGAAAAAGTAAACACAATAATATATAACATAAAAATATCAGCCACAGGTGTTGGATAACTGTAGTCCTTCGAATAAACCCATGCTACTTTATTAACACTACGGGTCGGAGATCTTTTTGAGGAGCTAGTTGTTCCTCAGCTAGTGTTGAAAAAAATAACTCCCTGTATCTTACGTCCGTGTTCACAAGAGCTCGCCCTTGGTCCCTATTCTGAGCCAGCTAAATCCAGCCCACGCCCTCAATTTTTTTTTCAAAATGCATTTGTATGTTATTCTCCTTCTACAAATGTCCTCCAAGCCGTCTCTTGCATTTAGTTTCTTCCACCAAAACACATGCGTATCACATGTCCTGCTCATCGTGTCCTATATGACTGTATCAACCTAATATTTGCGAAAGGTATATATAAACCATGACGCTTCTAGTTATGCAACTTTTCCAGCTTCGTATTTAAGATTTCACATATGAATAACACTTTAAGTGATGAGGAAGGGCAAGAGGAAGACGAGCAGGAGGAGGATCTCACACATCAGTATGTATGTAATCTAACAGTTTATATAAGTCTGGACCCACGCTATATAGTAGGGGCTACTTATATTGTTGTTAAATAAAAGGTAAAAAATACATACTGAAAGTTGGACGTTTAGCTAAAAGAGCTCCAGAAGCCCAAAAGACTTATCTAAACTTAAAGATTTGTGCCAAATCCGTGAGTAATTAAGCCAATGAGGATTCATATAAATTCTTTAAATTCTTATCTTATACAATGCTAATGTCAACTGACTACCTGCAACATCTCGTAAGTTATCCCTCCAAAACTTATAGACTAAATCAGTGGTTCCCGAAGTGTGGTCCGCGGTTACCAACGGATCCACCATCTGTTCCCAGGGTATCCGTGGATAGACTTCTTAAAAGGATACTTTGAAGTTTGATGATTTGTTAGAAGCAACGCGGAGATTCTTTCGTTGGCGACGTGTTTATTTCGTACGCAGTCGTTATTGATGTAATAATAATAAAGGAATCAAGGAACTACAAAAACTGCCATATTGGTTACTGCACACACACTTCGGGAAGTACTAATGTAACAGGACACAACGTATTTCACGAGAAAATAAAAACAAATATAATAATAATAATAATAATAATAGGTTGCTGTTGTTGTTGTGGTAGTGGTGGTGGTTGTAGTAGTAGTAGTAGTAGTAGTATTAGTACTAGTAGTAATGGTAGTTGTAGTGGTGGTGGTGGTAGTAGTAGTAGTAGTAGTAGTAGTAGTAGTAGAAGTAGTAGTAGTAGTGGTGGTGGTGGTGGTGGTGGTGGTAGTGGTAGTAGTCAAATTTATCGTAAATATTTTATGACTTAGCTGTCACAGAACTGAAATGTCTCTAAATGGAGGTTTACAGTTCTGGACACTAAAAAGACCTCTAATGTAAGTGTACTGTTCCGAGTTATGTGTAGTGGCGACAGTATGTGCCGCCGGTAGCTTACTTGCCGATTTCAGCGCAAGGTGGCCCGTCGGAGCAGACTGCTGCCTTTCTGAAACGTCGCTCTTCTGAATTCGAGGGTGGCAGTGGAGTTTCTGGGTTCGGCGGCACCAGCATTCGCTTGGGCCCGGAGCGCAGCTGGAGCGTGGTCTGCACGATTACTGCAGTGGCGCACATCGCCAGGACCGCTACTGCGGCCAGGACATAACGCTTTCGCAGCCTGCGCCTGCAAAAGGACAGACGCAATATATTCAGATCAGAGTAACCGACCGACTGATTAACTCTCCAGGTCCCTGTTTGCTTAATCACGTGAACGACTGATTTACTTATTTAGTGTTAACAGCCTGATTACCGACTGTATGACTCAGGGTGTAGCTAGAAGGAAGAGCGGGTGGTTTGGCCTCGGGCAGCAAAGCCTTACAGGATGGCAAAATGCATATTTTAAATTTTAAAAAAAAGATCTGCGCTCAAAACAAATTAAGTTTATTGCGCCCAGATAAAAGGAGTTTAAATAAGAAATTGCGTTGTTTTAAAATTCATAATTTATGTTGGAGGCGATCATTGCGATTACTCTCCAGGGCGCCAATAAATCTAGATGTGCCACTGGCATGACAAACCGAATGATCGAATGAATAAGTGATGGGTTACTTAACTGGTAGCCTGAGCAAGGACCATTGCGTCGACCACATAGGGTGTAGAAACGGGTGGGTTATCGCCAAACGTAAACCAATAAATTGTGTGGTCTGGTCCGGCCCTGGGACCCACCCAGGGTACCGGGTCTCTTTCCTGAAGGTAAAGCGGCCGGGCCGTGGTTTTGTCCACCGACTCCCATCCAGCGTCGAGGTTAAAGAAAGATTAGACCCATACCTCTACTCCCCTTCTGGGTCTTCATGACCTGTTCTGGGTGAATCTCTGAAGACAATAATACCCTATCTCTTGTGTCTAGAAACATAAATATTTCAGGATATTTCATTAGTACTTTTACTGTAATTTAGCATCTGAAGTACGTATGACGCCGTTTCACTTGTGTGTTGAACGGAATTTTTAACAACGTTCAAGTTTCATGCAAATTAGTCAACTGGAACAGTAACCCGGATATGCCCGGAACTTCCCTGCAAACACGGTACGTAGGCTAAACATGACAGTTTAGTGCTACCGATTTATTAGAGATCTTGATGGATTTACTGTGTACAATAGCAGATCCAAGCAGCAGGCTGTGCTCTTGACACACATTGTAACATCTCACCTATTATAGAAAGTTCTTCGCTCCCGAGCGCCTTGAAGAAACAGGTTTGAGCGTTCGAACGTAGGTGTCAGCTCAGCGTAACGAGATACTAAACCCAGCAGCAGCAGCCAGCATGACCTCCGTTTCAAGGCCCACAGCCACTGCTTATTTGGTTTCAGAGTGCCCTTTTTAACTTCAACATTCTTTTCAACGGCATTTAAGCATACGGTGCAGAATTATCAAATCGTTTGAAAAATGACCACTATCCACTTTTTCTTTCGTAACCCAACAGTCTGTGATAAACCAAAAGTGTGAAAGAAGGACGCAACTTCTGCTCTGAAAAAAAAAGCAACTGAAAGGTTCCTGTACACTGATCCGGTCCAAAGCGTAATATGAAATTAAACATGTGACGCAAAACACGTAACGCATAAAAATCCACAGCGGCGAAAATTACTGTCTCCTAATTCAGTTGAAATTTTGTTTTGAACGTTACTTTCGCTCGATTAGTATTCAGCGAAATATATATATCGGTGAAAGCTTTGTATTTGTGCAAGCCTTCTTTAAGCAGACTTTAAACCCTTCTACATAAAACATTAAATCAGTATTATGTAAGCTGCGTTGTTTTATGCACACAGCACAAGACAGTACCCGTTATATTTGTTTCAGAATACCATTAGAACCAGGGTCCTCGATTGAACTAGAAAACAAAAGCAGATTCCGAACAGAGTCAAGGATGTGCATATTCTCTTGTTATGGCACTCAAATTGCGAAATACATATCAAAATAAGTCTCTCATTCACGACAACAATCAATACTGACCATCTATCACGTGACCCACATTTATCTAAACCCTGGCTCCGACCACCTAGTTAGACCGTATTCTCCTCTGAGTGAATATTGAACATATCGGAATATTATTTTTATGTTGTGTCTCACATCATTTTGCAGAAATGTGCCAGCCTGATCTTCGTTCTGGCAAACCTTTCGATGACGGTGTTGAATTCTGGGATGGACTCTTGTTACGTCTATTCTCTGTTTGCAATATTAAGACAGCATCCAGCCGTTCTGCAGTTACTCTATTTCTTACAAAAATCTTAGCACATGTCAGTGTGGAAAACCCTCTTCTGAGAACTGCGTTTCTGGGACATTACGCAGCGTGTAGTGGTAATTCATTACCGATGTTTCGGGACAACCCATCGGTCCCACCGTCAACGATCAAGAACTCAATTAATTCTTGACCCTTCAAGAGCCCAGAAGATCGCAGTTCGCACATACTTCGCGGCGGTAGTCAGAAATCACTCAAGCCACTTCTGATTCAACTGTTATCACTGGTGTAGTTCAAGGCCTAATTGCTGCCAACAATTTTTGTAGTTTCACTAACAACTCCCTCTGAGTTGTAATGACTAAAGGTGAAGCTGCCCAGTACACGCCACAGAGGCAAACAGAGGGAGCAGAGCTATAGCACCGCTTTTTCTTAACCTCGGCAGCAGATGGAGCGGTCAACATCACGCTCCTGCCACTTTACCCCCGGGGAGGAACCCCGATACCCATTGAATAGGAGGCTGAGTGGGCGCCACAGCCGACCCAGACGGTTTTGAAGTTGAGAAAATATCTTCCTCCTGCTGGTATTCGAACATCGGAGCTTCTATCCCGTAGCTGGTCCTTACACCGACTACATTATCTCGGCTCCCTGTCGTCAAGTTGTAGAAACTATAAAAATACTGCGACGGAATTTATTTGTGGTTGTTCGTGTGACTGGAATGTTATGTCGTGTTGACTGGTAAACAAGTTGCCGACGTTTCGATGGAGCGCACTGCCTCCATCTTCAGAGTCTATCAGCCTAAGAAGAGTGCTCCTTTACCCTGAAGATGTATGCAGTAAGCACCTACGAAATGCCAGTAAATGTTTACCAGCTGACAAGTTATAGGGGAAAATCGCCTATTACGGGGAGGTTTCCTAATTTGGGGAAGTGCATTATTTCATAGCAGGAGGTGTTGCGCTCTGTGCTTAAGAAGGTAAATCATTAAGGAGATGTGGCTATTCTTTGAAATAATAGTAAAAACGGTCAGTTGCTCAAGACTTTCGGCACTGACTGCCCAGAAATTGAAAAATGGCTCCGTCGAAACCCTGGGCTAATCTTCACCGTCTACCAAATTGGTGAACTATTCGAAAACGCATACAAGCGAGTTGCAACAGGAGAGATAGCGGTTATTGGCTTCCGGCAGACAGGAATCTTTCCTTGTGGCAACTTCCGACCACACAAGTTTCCTCTAGCGTCAGAGGACACAGATGTTGCACTGTGAACCATCCTGCTTTGGTGAAGTCCAGCGGTCATCCATCATTCAGTTGTACTAATTTTTCGCCGTTCATTTCTGCTGAGGTTCTCTGATCATCAGATATGAGCCCTGTGTTAAGCTTGAACCTACAACTAAATTCTCGTGGTAGAACAGCAAAATAAATAAATAAATAAAATAAAATAAATAAATAATAAAGAGTTCACCTTACAAAAAAATTTGTTGTGGCAACTCAGGAACAGAAAATCAAACAGCCCACTAAATCCAAAACCAATCGGCTTGCGTCGAATATTCTTCTTGGTCCTTCAAAAAGACGGAAGAGAAGGGTTTGCCGGGATCCAACTCCGTCTGACACTCCATCAGATTCGGACACTGACCTAGCTGTTCCTTTCGCTGATGATTCGATGGAAGGAGATGAGGAACAAGACGCTGATTTCTGTGTTGTGCTTGTAGTTTCTCTGAAGACCACAATGGAGAAGACTGGATACGATGTGCGAAATATTTCAGATGGGCGCACACACTTTGTGCTGGTATGGAGGAAGATTTTGTTTGAGAGCCTTGTCAGGGATAAACATTGTTTTATTCTTAGTTTGTATCCTTTGTATTTGTAATTGTTTGTATTCTGTAACTGTTCATTGTGTTTTCTGCGTAAATTATTCACCTGCCCAAGTTAGGAACAAGTGTGCGCCTAATTATGGGATATGAAGCTTCTAACGAAACGATTTTTGCACGCGTTTTTTCCCCAATGCATGATGTTTATGTACCAACTGTCTCTTCATTAAACAAGTAAAGTTATGCTTGTGTTTTGAAAAGTTTTACGACTTTTTCCCAAGTTTAATAGCAGTACTAAAAAACCTCCCCGTATTAGGCGACTTTCCCCTACCAACCTAGAAGACCTGGATTACCATAAACAATTCTGTTTCCATTCTACTTTCTTCAAATGTGGGCCAGTACTTCACGGCAGGATCTAGTTCTTTATCAGGAACTGGCACTCATATTTTGCAAACAATTCCGTTGGCTGTCTACCAAAACGATTAATCGATAATTCCTTCAAAATCCATCTGCTGCGTCAGAAATAATGATGTCGCAAGATTTTCTCATTAACCTGTTTCATTTATGCGCGTCTTCTCCTTGTGGAGGGCGTAGCATTACTTGACCTGCGACAGGCAAGCTGCCTACCTTCACCGTCCTGTCAGCACAGGATGACTCCATTCATCTCCGTACCGTTGCCGAGTTACGGGACAGCCTTCTTTCTGCGATTAGTGCAGAAATACACATCAGTTATTTTGTGAATCGAAGCGTAAGATCTCTATGAAACGTCGGATGGATACAATTGTAAATGTACCGATGATAAAGAACTAAGAACCCCCGACATGCAGCAGAAGGAAATTTTATAAAAGCCAATAAATAAATGTATATTTTTCTTTAGAAAGTTAATATAATCGGGCTGCAAATGTAGTGTCAAATGGCCCTCATTGTCCCAAGATAAATGCCGTCCCCTATTCTTGATCAAACAGGAAATACTGCTCTTATTTACAAGTCAGTGCAAGAGAAGCATTTATTTCGCGACATTGTCGTTTTGGCCAGGAAGTGAAACAATGTGATCGGGACGGTGTTTTGAAGACGCGCACATTCCTTAGACTTTACGGCTGTCAGCGTTTTAGCGTGATATGCCGTGTTTACAGACTATGTGATCCGCAGTCTAAGAAGTCATTACTGTATGAATGATTTAGAAACGCTGTATAGTGGCGGAGGAGGGGGGGGGGCGCAAGACCCGAATCGAGCTATAGCACCCTACAGCGTCTTGCGGGTCCTCTGTACGACCCTGTTCATTATTGGTGGAGATCGCATTCCAAGCCAACGTCGCAGAGCTCAACAGTCTTAAAAAAAAAAGCAAAATAAGTCTCGCTGTTTTGTCTTATATTCAAACGAACAAAATTGAAAAAGACGGAATCCCTCGTAATGTATTGTAATATTACCTTTCATTTTGCACCCACGTCTCCCAAGTGGCCGCCTCTCTCTCTCTCTCTCTCTCTCTTCACAGTCTTTACATTTTTCCCTCCTCCCCCCCCCCCCCCCCCCCCCCCCCCCCCCC
>Ga0131853_10004438_pt1 | contig 25167 bp, 22 predicted proteins | sample TergutLab28metaG_FD_92764 | JGI IMG/M metagenome (GOLD analysis project Ga0131853, IMG submission 92764) | Labiotermes labralis P1 segment gut microbial communities from Petit-Saut dam, French Guiana - Lab288 P1 (version 2) (version 2) | ecosystem: Host-associated > Arthropoda: Insects >... | reverse complement strand
GGAGGTTTTGTGTAAAAGTGAAAAAAAAAAAAAAAAACGCCCCAAAAACTTGACAATATGACGAAAGTGTGATAGAATGGATGTGACAACTTAAGTGCTTAGGGAGGAAACATGATGAAAAATCGCAAACGACTACTTAGCTTAGCCTTGGCAGCAGCAATGCTGTTTGGGCTTCTATCGGCATCTTCAGCGCAAACGATGGCACCACCGCAGCCTGCATCGATAGTGCTGCCCCTGCCGGTATCCACGGCGACAGGTGGCTATATTGATGAATTGCCGCCGCTGGTGACCTTCACCGTGCCGGAAACCATTTGGCTTGACCAAGGGGTTTCGGGTGAAAACGAATTTAACCCAGCCAGTGCGCAACCTGTGACCCTAGAGTCGCAGACTCGCATTGTGGCCTATAGCAACATCACCAACACAGCTGGCACGCAAGCCACCGGTGCTGTTGCGTTTAGTGCTGCAGGTGCAACGAATCTAGTCATTACCGCCACGCAAGGCGGCGCGCCTGTTGCTGCGTTTGGCACAATGGCCAACGCAAGTGGCGTGAATTTCAACCACACATTGGCCAACGGGCTTCATTTGCCCACGGCTGTGCCTGCAAACACGGCTGTTATTATTGAATGGGTAGCCACATTTGAATTGCCTGATGTAGCACTGGGCACATTTACCTCGCGTGCGTTTTCGGTGGCCTATGCCCCCAACTCGCGCGTGATTGGTTCAGCTCTGTGGGTGCAGCACACCGTTCATGGCACAGGCAATGCATTCGATGGCTGGGGTATGATGGAACACGTGACCGGTGCACACATGTTGATGGCTGGTTTGCAAACTGTAGAGTTTGGCACCTTGGCGTCGGTCAATGCAGGCGGCGCCAATGTTTTCCCCACTGCGACATGGACGCTTGACCCACAAGTGAATCTTTCCAGTGCGGTGTTGAGCGCAGACCCAAGCACCATGACAAGGCCAATCAACGACCTCTTTGGTGGTTCGATTGGTCGTTGGGCAGATGCTACCCGCGCCTTTAATGTAACCAGCGGGCAGCACGCGCAAACATTTTCGCCAATACAGAGTGGTTCGGGTTGTTTTGGCATGCATGCGGATAGATCTTATATATCGCGCACTCGTCCCGCTGGTGCATGGCTAGACAGAGACATTGCCTATGCCGGCTTCCGTAACTGTCGTAGATTTGGCACGAGCATGAATGAAGCCACGCTTTATGCCCTCTATGGCACCACCGGACGCTGGGCAACACACACGGTGGAGCGCTCTGTGGGCTACATGCATGTGGATAGCAGCCGCTTTAGCAATTTGGGCCAAGTGCCTGGCATGCGCTTTAGTGCCATTGTTGGTGACGCTAGTGGAACAACCACAACCCTCGTGGGTTCAAACTTGCATCGCCGTGACTTGCTGGATAGCAGACCCGGCGGCACAGCGCAGGGCAATGTGGTGCAAATGGGCACTTATACTCATGATTTTAATGCGTATATCCTGCCGGTTGGGCAAGTGTTTGCCAGCCACGGCAGCCAAATTGCCATTACAGCAGGTACCACAAACGTGCCGGTTGAATTTGAGCACGCTCAAATTGTTGAAATAGAGACATGGGAAAGTCCTGCTGGCCATATTCAAGGCCTCATGTTGGGTAACCGTTTGACTGTTGGCTTTGATTTTGATATCATTGGCACCAACAAGAGTGCACTGCGCACTGCGGCACTTACCCAGCGTCTGCCCGACCAATTCTACACTGGCGACAATGCTGTGTTCAATACCGCTCTTGAAACAATTGCAACTCGCTTGGGCAATCCCCTTGAGAACAACACAACCGTTCCAGCACTCACCAGAACCGAAGACATTGGTGATGACGGCGAGCGCTGGCAACTGCGCCCAGTAACCTACACCGTGACCGTTGTGAACGGCGGCGGCGGCGGCCAATTTGCTGTGGGCGCAACGGTTACAATCAGTGCAGATGCACCCGAAGCAAACCATCACTTTGTTAACTGGACACTGACGACCGGCACTGGTGTGGTGTTTGTGGATGCGACCTCGGCCATCACTACCTTCCCCATGACTGCCGGTAACGTGACTGTGACTGCAAACTTTGCTCAAGATGAGCAATTTGCACTCACCGTCAATGGCGGCACCGGCGACCCGGCTGGTCCGCACTTTGCTGGCGCAACAGGAACCGTTACCGCCAATGCTCCCCCGGCCAACCAGCACTTTGTGCGCTGGGACGGCGACTATGGCATTTTGGCAGATAGAACTGCCGCGGAAACTACTTTCGTTATGACTGCAGCAACGGCTACCATTACCGCTGTATTTGCTGCAGACGAGCAATTTACCTTCACGGTAGAAGGCGGCACCGGTAGCGCGATTGACCTGTTCGAGGGTACTCCGGTTACTGCAACTGCACCTGCTATAGGCGGCCCTGATAACACTCCCTTTGAGCGTTGGGCGGCTTCGGGTTTGACGTTGACGGATGACACGTTGAATCCCATTTCCTTCAACATGCCCGCAAACAATGTTACGCTCATCGCGGTGTTTGGGGGTGTCCCACTGTTCAACATTACTGTTAACGATGGCTCCGGCGGCGGCGTTGATTTGCCCGCTGGCAGATTCCTTATCACAGCAGGCACTGCGCCCGCAGGCATGCGCTTTGCAGCTTGGACTGGCGACATCGCCGCACTGGATGATCCCCTTAGTGCCTCCACTTATGTCACCATCGCCGATGCAAACATTACCGTGACCGCCACGTTTGAAGTTATTCCTAGCTTCACGGTTACAGTTGTTGGCGGCGATGGCGGCGGCACGTTCTATGAAGGCGATGTGGTAACCATTACTGCTGAAGTACCGGCCAATCATCAATTCGTAAACTGGACCGGCGATGTAGACTTTGCCAACGCCGCGTTTGAAACCACAACATTTGTTATGCCCGGCAACAATGTGACTGTGACGGCCAACTTTGAGGAAGACGAACGCTTTGCTCTCACCGTGATTGGTGGCAGCGGCGCCGGCGACTTCTTTGCGGGTGAAATCGCAACAGTCATCGCAGATGCAGCTCCAGCTGGCTGGATTTTTGTAGGCTGGACTGGCGCAGTGCTGTTTGATGACGCCGATGCCGAAACCACCACATTTGCGATGCCCGCCAACGATGTGACCGTGACAGCTAACTTTGAAGAAGTCGCACCCGAACTGTTTGCCCTCACTGTTGTAAATGGCACAGGCGGTGGAAATTTTGCAGCTGGTACAACAGTGGCAATTGCAATTACTCCAACAACAGGCTATTACTTCATAGGCTGGACTGGTGATGTTGACTTTGCCAATGCAAATGCGGAGAATACCACATTTGTGATGCCTGCCAACAATGTAACCGTGACGGCAAACTTTGTGCAAGGTGAACCCGAGTTCTTTGCTGTGACCGTTATTAATGGCACAGGCGCCGGCAACTTTGTAGCTGGTGCAACGGTGACTGTGACGGCAGATGCGCCATCGGTTGGCTATGAATTTGCAGGTTGGAGCGGCGCAGTAACGTTTGACAATGCCGATGCTTCCATCGCCACATTTGTTATGCCTGCCAACGACGTGATTGTGACAGCCGTTTTTGTTGAAGAAGGTCAACAACTTGAGCGTTTCGCAGTCACCGTTGTGAACGGATTAGGCAGCGGCAACTTCTTTGTGGGCGAAACCGTGACAATTGATGCAGTCGCCCCCATGGCTGGTTATATCTTCACAGGCTGGACCGGTAATGTTGAGTTTGCCGATGCAAATGCAGAAAGCACCACATTCGTGATGCCCGCCAATGATGTGAACGTGACCGCAACGTTTGAATACCAAAGTTCAGGGGTAGACAAAGCCGCGTTGATTGCGCTGGTGGATCGAGTTGGCCCAACCCAACAAGGCAACTATACTGATGCCACTTGGGCAGCTTTCCAAGCAGCGCTGACTGCTGCAAGAGTTGTGCTAGATAACCCTGATGCAACGCAGGAACAAGTATATACAGCGTACGATGTTTTGCAAGCAGCCTATGATGCACTGGAAGTTTATGACGATCAACCGCCGCAGCCTAGAAGACATTACTGGCTGATGTGGGTGATCACCATCTTCGGCGTGCTGATTGCTGTGACTACAGGCTTCTTCGCCATGCGCAGTGCTCCGCTGTCGATATTCTAACCTTATCGCAACAGCAACGCACCCTGAAGAACTCAGGATGCGTTGCTGTTTGTTTTTGCATAGGATTTAAATTGTTTTTGGCAATTTCATACAAGTAATCTGTGAAAAGTTTGTCGAACTTGCTAATGGAAAAAATAAAAACGTGCTATAATAGTAGGACAAAAGTTAATGCGTAGATAACTCAAAATCCTGAACATGCTGGATAAAGAAATGACGGCGGAATTTTTGATGTAGATAAGGACTTTGTCTTAAAACGAATAAATTTGCAGCGAGGGGGAGATTTCGATGAAATGAGTGGATGTAAAAAACCAAAGCGGGCATAAACTGAATGAATAAAAATCTAATGAAATGAACAAGGAGTAAGTATGAATTTTAAGAAAAAGTTTTTAGCTGCTATATCCATAATTTTAGCGTTGACACTGGTTTTTGCAGGACACGTTGTGTCAGGGACACAAGCGAGCGCAACAGATTTCTTTGTGCTAAGCGACTTGCTTTATGATGATGAATTTCTTGCTGAGGTAGATCGTGCCCTGATAGCACATTTCGGCGTTGAGCATATGCGTAATTATGCTAGGGCCAACGATCAATTGGAGACGTTGCGCTCATTGTTTCCTATGAACCGCATGGGTAGACCGCATGGGTAGGCAGATGTATCCCGATTTCTTTGGCGGCATGTATTTTAACGATGATGGTAATCTTGTATTACATATCGTGGATGATACGAATTCGGCAAGATCAGCTCAATATAATGCTGTGATTGATTTTGCTCTGGATGAGGATATTATTGTTGAGTACGTTGATTTTGCATTAACGGATCTTTCGGCACTAAACGAAATTTTGCGAGCTTTTTTCTTAGAAAATGGTGCAAGCAATATTAGTCGGTTTGGCGTGGATGTAATAAAAAATCGTGTTGTAATATATCTTGAAAAAATGACCGAAGATACCATTACTCATTTTAGAGAAATAGTCATGGATTCTCCTTTAATTTATTTTCGCGAGGCTACTTCTGGGGTAATATTAAATAGTTGTGGAACTCTTAATGTGAATCCTGGACAACGAATTGAGGCTCGGAGTGCTAACGGAGCTTCTATTATGCAAGGTTCAGCAGGATTTAGAGCTTTACGTAACGGTGCTCCGGGTTTCGTAACTGCGGGCCATACTGTTATTACAAGGCCTGTAAGTGGTATCCCACCAGTTTCGAATGCTACCATTACTCGTCCGCAAATTTTTAATAGAGCGGGTAACCGAATCGGAACTGCAACTGTTTCCACTTTTTATCGTGGAATGAGCGCGGATGCTGCTTTTGTGAACACTTCTGCGTTTAACGTAGACCCAACCAATGAAATTGAACGAAATCAAGGCGAACTGAGCAGAACAGTAGCGAATGATTTTTTGGTGGGTCAACAAATTGTAATGGTTGGTAGTGGTGGAGGAAGTCAGAGTGTGCTTGTACACACAGGAACAATAGATAATGGAAACTTTGATGTCATTATTGGCGGTTGGCATTTTATGAGTGAAGCAGTTCTTACCAATATAACGCGTGTTCGCCAAGGTGATAGCGGTGGAATTGTGTTTCGACCAGCATCTAGAAACACGGGTGGGATTATCACTGGCGCACTACCAGATGACGCTAGAGCTTTTTTCTCTCACGCAAGGAATATAAATAATGCCCTTGGCTTGGTTAGATATTAGAATTTAGAAAGTGATAATGCTTGCTATGAAGAGTTCTTTAAAAATTTTAATTGTTCTGCTTGCCATGGTGGTAATTAATTTGAATCTATTGGCATGTAGTCAACTGATTATTCCTGAAGATGAACAAACGCCAACCCTCCTTGTTGGTATAACCCTAGACGTAAAACAACAAACCGTCTGCTCCGTACGAGCCAGTTTCGTGCTATATAATGGTTCCGATACGACGGTTCTTTTTAGTGAAGCGTTTACGTTGGAAGTTTGGCAAAATGCAACATGGCAACCAATGGAACCAATTTTAAATCAGCGTGCGTTTATTCCCTATCGTTTTGATAAAATTGATATTGGCGAAACACAGCTCTTTACGCAAGAATGGGCTTGGCGCTACAGTGAACTTGAACCAGGAAGGTATCGATTCGTCAAAACATTCTTTAACGCAGCGTCAATCTTTTTTCATGACTTTGCGGAAGCTACTTTGTATGCTGAATTTGAGGTTTTGGAAAATCAACAGCCTGATTATCCTTTCATGAATGCTGTGGACACTTCACCAACTTCATTGCACGTGCTAGAATATTGGAATCCGAACCTCACAGGAAAAACTAGATCAGGTGAAGTTCCTTTGCTAGCAACAGCTACAGTGGATATGGCAACTGGTTGGGTTATGCGTTCGGGTGTGATCGGCGAGGATGATATTGGTGACTTCATGATTTCATTTGCTGATTTTACAAATGATATGACTCATGTCAATGCAGCAGTGTACATTGGAGAACGTCGCGCTGCATATCGGCATGGTTTGATTGACAGTGACAGCTTAACTTTTGAAATCTTGTCTGGGGAACAAAACAAGGCTTTGCAAGTGGTAATGAACACACATCTTGCTCCCTATGGCGGCACAGTGGTCATTGAAATTAAAACGATTACTCCATGATTGTTTTTTTGATAGGGGGGCATGCCTTGAGGGCGTGTCCCCTGATTAATTGAGATAATAAATGCTTAAGGAGAGATAATGTTACCTAATTTACAAGTTCTTGGATTTACCGTAAACATGTTTTGGTTATGGATGGTGACCGGCATCATCTTAGCAATTGGCCTAATGTTTTTACGCCGTCATATTTTCCGTTTCAAAACATCCGCATTAGATATTTTCTACTTAATACTATTTTGCACAGCGGGCATGCTGATCGGCGCAAAATTGCTAGATATCATTGTGTTTGTTATCACGCGCGGAAGTCAACCCGGATTTTGGACGGTGGAAAACTGGTTAACGATTGTTCCGGGCGTAGGTTTTGCCTATGGTGGTTTAATTCTGGGCTTTGTTTTTGCACTGATTTATGTGCGAAAATTCAAGGTGGATTTTTGGGATGCTGCAGATATCATGATACCTTCTATTTTGCTCATCCATGTGTTTGGGCGAGTTGGTTGCTTTTATGCAGGCTGCTGCCACGGCATTCAAGCAGATTAGGGCATTGCGTTTTCGGATATTTTGAATTTCATAGCAACCCCAATATATTTTTTGTTTCATAAATCGTGCACTAGGCGTGTATGGCTAAAATTCAAAGTCCGCAAGTACTGATTTCAAGCGATTATTTTCAAAATGGTAAGTGTCTAAAAAGACTCTGCAGAACCCCGACCCAAAGCTTCAGTTATATTATGCTAACTTTTAAAAGCTTTTTTAAAGGCATCTGTTTTAGCTGTTTTTCTTTCATTTGCCTTGATGTTATGTCAATCGCATTCGCTTGTTTTTGCCTTTAACGTGTAAAAATCGTGTATGGATTTCATGCTGAATTTAGTACTGCAATAGCTTTTTCTTCTTCCTGCGGATATAGGTGAGCGTAGGTATTCCATGTCATTTCAACTCTGGCGTGTCCTAATCTTCGGGCAATTTCTTGGATGTTTATACCCATAAAAGCTAGGAATGATGCATGCGAGTGTCTAAAATCGTGAACTCGTATCCTCTTAACGCCTGCTAGTGAAGCATAAAGATGTAGTACTTAAACATTTGTCATTACCCAAAATTCTACTTTCTTCTTTGAAGTTAGGCAATTGCATTTGTCTTTCTTTGTGTGCAAGTAATATTTCCATCAGCGGTGCAGGTATTTGCAATCTTCGTATAGATGCCCTGTTTTTTGGTGGTGTTTCTACGCCTTTCTCGTTTACACTACGCTTGATGTCTAAGTATTCGCCTTGCATGTCGCTCCAGCGCAATGCAACTATTTCACCTTTTCGCAATCCCATGTAAAAAGCAATCGCAAAGAATACATAGAAATTTCACTCGTAAAGGTTTTCCTCTTTTGTTTGTTTTTCTTCTGCTTGCTGTTTTGCAATATCAATGTACTGTCTGAATTCTTCTGCCGTATAAAAATCCATTTCTCGCTGGATAGCCAATGGTTCTTTGAAGTTTCCGCACTTTGTACAATGGGTTTTTCGGTATATATTCCAATCTAACCGCATAATTCAGCATGGTTCTCAATTCGGAATAAGTGCCTCGCTTTGTGTTTTGTAATCCGTCTTTTTTGACAGTTCCAACTTTATATATTGGCATATTCATAACCCCCTTAAAAAGGGTTGCTATGAAATTGTTCTTATCTTAGCATAAAAACGTATTCACAACAACCTCTAGCTTGATTTTTACAGTCCTAATTTTTGTGTTTGTTTCTTCGTTTTTCCAAAAGAGCTGTGCAATTTCCTTTGACCCTATTTCGGGAAACTGATTAATAAATTCTTATGGCTGTGTCTATGCTGTGATTTGTGGTATGTGCATGATCATCACCGTCCTTTCGCAAGTTGTTATGTCAACACCTGTTGTGATTTTATTGTATCACGCCAAAGGGCTTGACTGGTAAATTTTGTAAAATTTGCAAGATTTTCTTTTCTTCGACAAAATGCTGATATAGTCCTTTTCGGGGTGATGAACCTGCGTCTACGCATTCGGGAGAACTAAGAGAGGATAACGATTTTACGCAAAAAGAAATTGCGTACTTGCTCCATGTGAGCCATGCAACATATTCACGCTATGAAAGTGGAGAAGCACCGTTGTCTTTCAAAAGTATACTTGCACACATGGGTATTGATAAGTTTGCAGAGTTAAGCGGAAACCTGCAACAGTGCGGGGAAATATCCAACGAAGAACATCTAGCCAACATGGAGATAGTCAAGACCAGTGGCAAGATTGCTGAAAATGCTGTGGCACGTTTTAGCTTGATAGCAGAAAGTGAACTTGGTTATATCTTTCATGAAAGCGGTGTGGATATTCATACAGCACTTGAAGAAAAAGCAATAATCCTGTTTAAACTGAATCCGCTAATTTATCTCGAACTTTCGCTGTTGATTGGTAGGCTGATACTCATTGACAGCAAAAAGGCGATGAGCCGATTATTTGGTGCGAATGATAGGACATTTTTTGTTATGGATGAGATAAACAGCTATGCTTCACCTGTATTGATTGACTTGGTGAATAAGTCCCGCAGTGCCAATCTTACTTGTGTGTTGGCTACACAGAGCCTTAGTGACTTGGATTATGTGGCGGGCGAAGCGTTCAAAGAACAAGTGATAGAGAATTGTAATAACTTTCTTGTGATGAGGCAAAACAGTGCTGTCAACGCCGAGAATTGGGCCAACATCTTAGGCACTAGCTCGACATTAGAAATGACCTGCCAACTGCAACAAAAGGGGCTGAGTACATCAGAAACAGGCTTTGGGAGTGCGAGGAGGGATTTATATCACCCAGACGAGATAAAGAGCCTACAAACAGGGCAGGGCGTGTTCCTTGTAGGATTAAGGTGTATAAGCCATTCTAACAACAACCCCACATGCTCTGATTTAGCATGTGGGGCTTTCTATGATTATTTTCAACACTTGCAGGAAACTCGGCCAGACCTAAAAGGCACTACCGTCAACGCTTATTTGCGGGGCATTCGGGCAACGTTATATTACGCCATAGAACAAGAATATCTACCCCGCTTTAAAGTAGAGCTAATCAAGGCAGAAAAAGAAATCTGAATATAGCCTAAGCAGATGTCCTTTGTGATGTCCGTGCATGGCTGGTCAGCAGGGAAATATTCTGTGAAGAATTTAAAGCATTCCTCGTAATACTGAATAGTTTCCTCGGACAAGTTTTTTATCTTCTTAAATGCTTGAACTTGTCGAACACGGCTTGTAGGCTTAATTCTTTGGCCTTGGGTTGCATAGTTAGCCTTTGCATGATGTAGCCCCCTTTGTCTTATGTGTATTCATAAGAGCAAAAGTGCATTCAATCTACCGCCCCCGATTAGGCGATTTTTCGTGAATAATCGGGTAGTCTATGTTGTCCACTAAGCTTGTTTTTCTTGTCCGATTTAAGCAATAAAAAAAGGACAAGCCCTTGATATACAAGGACTTGCTCTCTTTTTGGTAGCCCTTCACAGACTTGAACTGTGGACTACCCGATTATGAGTCGGGGGCTCTAACCAACTGAGCTAAAGGGCCAAAATAGGGAGACGGACGGTTGTCTGTCCCCCTGAAAAATTAATAGCGACTAAAATTGATACCACAGCGCGTAGGCTGCGATGACGCTGACGAACACGATGGAAACAGTCGTAAGCATTTTAAACAGCGTGTTGAGTGCGGGGCCGGAGGTATCCTTGAAGGGGTCACCTACAGTGTCGCCGATGACGGCAGCCTTGTGGTTGTCGCTGCCTTTGCCGCCAAGCTCGCCGCTTTCGATATATTTCTTGGCATTGTCCCACGCGCCGCCAGCGTTGGCCATGAATATCGCCACGGCAAAGCCAACCACGGTTGCGCCTGCAATGAGACCTACCATGCCTTCAATGCCGAACAGCATACCAGTGATAATTGGCGCAATAACCGCCAGCACAACCGGCATAATCATCTCGCGCAGTGCGCCTTTGGTGCACAGGTCAACGCAGGTTTTATAATCTGCTTCGGCGGTGCCTTCCATCAGCCCTTTGATTTCACGGAACTGACGGCGCACTTCTATCACGATGCTTTGCGCAGCTTTTTGCACGCTGTTCATTGTCATCGCACTAAACACAAACACTAATACTGCGCCGATGAACAGGCCAACCAACACTGCTGGGTTGGTAATGCTTAGGTTAAGCCCTGCGAACTGCCCAGGATATTCAGCCACGCGGTCGGGGTGGTATTCTGCCACACGGCTGGCAGCGATGCTAATGAAGCTCACCAGCAAGGCCAAGGAGCTAAGCGCAGCCGAACCAATGGCAAAACCCTTACCCGTGGCTGCGGTGGTGTTGCCAATACTATCAAGCGCGTCGGTGCGTTCGCGCACTTCTTCGCCAAGGTGCGCCATTTCAGCAATACCGCCGGCGTTGTCGGCCACAGGGCCGTAAGCGTCACCGGCTAGGGTGATGCCAAGGGTGCTCAGCATGCCAACTGCCGCCAAGCCAATACCGTAAAGTCCCATGGTGAATTCACCAAAACCGCCGGCTGCAATGAAGCTGCCGATGATGGCCGCGGCGACGATCATCACAATGGCGAAGGTGGATTTCATGCCCAACGCAATGCCGCCGATGATGATGGTGGCCGAGCCAGTTTCGCTGGATGCGGCCAACTTGCGAGTGGGTTTGTAGTGCGCAGAGGTATAGTATTCGGTGAAGTAAGCAATGGCACAGCCTGCTGCCAAGCCAACCACGATTGCAATGTACGGACCCCAACTGCCAAGGATAAAGAAGGTAATCGGTGCTGCTGCAACGGCCGCAAGGACTGCTGCGATGTACGTGCCGCGACGCAGGGTATTGAGCAAGTCTTTCTGGTTGGCGTTTTCTTTGGTGCGAATGAAAAACGTGCCAATGAGCGAAGCAATAACGCCCGAAATGGCCAGTGCCACCGGCAAGAACATGGCTTCCCAGTGCAGGCCAACGCCATAGAATGCAGCAACGCCCAAGGCCAATGCCGCTTGGATGGATTTAATATAGCTTTCGTAAAGGTCAGCACCCATGCCGGCCACGTCGCCCACGTTGTCGCCCACGTTGTCGGCGATAACAGCGGGGTTGCGCGGGTCATCTTCGGGAATGCCGGCTTCCACTTTACCCACTAGGTCTGCGCCAACGTCAGCCGCTTTGGTGAAGATGCCGCCGCCCACACGAGCAAACAGCGCAAACACCGCCACACCAACGCCGAACATTACCATGTTGGCAGCAATGTCTTGGGCTTCGAGCTGGAACACAAAACGCAGCAGCAAGAACCACACGGCTACGTCAAGCAGGGCAAGACCAACAACCGTGAAGCTAAGCACTGTGCCGGACGAAAACGCCACGCGCAAGCCGCTGTTGAGGCTGCCGCTGGCGGCCGTTGCCGTGCGGGAGTTTGCTGCGGTGGCAATCTTCATGCCAATGAGTGCGGAAAGCTGCGAGAACACGCCGCCAACCAAAAATGCTGCGGGAATAAACGGGGTTACCCAGCCGGGAATGGCCAGCACAACCAGCAGCACAAACATGGCGATGTAGAAAATGCTGACGGTTTTGAATTGCCGTTTGATGTAGGCACTCGCGCCTGCGCGGATTGATGCGGCGATTTTTTTCACCGTATCGTTGCCCTCGCTGAATTTCAGTACCTTTCTGCTTTGGAAAAAGGCAAAGACAAGCGCCAACACCGCGCCCGCAATGCCCAGCAAATAGGCCCATTCGAAACTGTTTGCACCAATTTCGCTCACGCCATTTGCTGCGTAGTAGTAGTCCATGGTTAGTACACCTTTCATCACGTTTTTATTATCAGGCAAAATGCCCACATCCTATAGTATAGCACTGCGCGCGGGGCTTGTCAAGAGGAATTTTCATAATTTTTTCACAAAATATATGCGGGCGACATTTTGTCGCCCGCTTGTCTTATTCACCAGTAACCTGCACGATGTTTCGCGCTCGCTCAGCACGTGCGATGGCCCCCTCAACCGCACTGTCAATCGCGGTGATGTGCCCCGCCTTGCCGCCGGTTTTGCTCAGCGGTTTGCCGTAAAAATGCACCTTGACTTGAGGGTCTGCATACGCTTCTTCCACGCCTAGCAGCTGCGCAGGGCCGGCACTTTGCCCCAGCAGATTAACCATCACAGTGGGTTGCCGCAACGAGACATCGCCAAGCGGCAAGCCTGCCACAGCACGAATATGATTCTCAAACTGGCTGGTCAGGCAGCCTTCGATGGTATAGTGCCCGCTGTTGTGTGGGCGGGGGGCGACCTCGTTGACCGAAACTTGGCCGTCTGCCGTCACGAACATCTCCACGCAGCAGGTGCCCACGCCTTGCAGAATTTCCAGCACACGGTCAGCGATGTCACGCGCGCGTGCTTCTACAGCTGAGCTAATGCGTGCAGGCACAATGGTGGTGTCCAGAATACTGTTTTCGTGGTGATTTTCCGCCACGGGGTAGATCACGCGGCTGCCGTCCATGCCACGCGTGGCGATGATAGAAATCTCGCAGACATAAGGCACAAACTGCTCAGCCATCAGCGGCAGCGCACCGCTGCCCAGCTTTGCATACGCAGCTGGTATGTCGTTTTCGTCTTGCACCACGGCCACGCCTTTGCCGTCGTAGCCGCCTCCGAGTGTTTTCAACACCAGCGGGTAGCCAAGCTGCTGTCCTGCTTGCACGATATCCTCAAGCGAGTGCACCGCCGTGAAATCCGGCACAGGCACGCCGCCGTTGCGCAGGGTTTGCTTTTGCAGCAGCTTGCTTTGAATAATTTTTAGGCTTTGCACGCTGGGATATACCGGCACGGGCACTTGCTCCAATGCTGCGGCGCTGATGTTCTCCCACTCGTAGGTAATCACATCCACGCGGCTGGCTAAGTCTAGGTAGGCGGCGGTGTCGTTCAGTGGCGCAACGATGAGTTCGTCACAAATGCTTGCCGAGCAGCATGTTGCGCTGGGGTCAAGCACAGCCACCCACAGGCCAAGCCGCTTGGCTTCAAGTATCATCATTTTGCCCAGTTGGCCGCCGCCCACAATGCCGATTTTTTTCTTAAAGAGGTTCATGTTATTCCCCCAAAATCATGGCCGTCAAATCCATGGGCTGCACCCATTGGTCATCTTTATACACCCGCATGCTGCCGGCCGAGATTTCGTCAATCAGCATGATGTCGCCGTTGGTTGTGCGGGCAAACTCCACCTTCATGTCGTAAAGGTCGAGGCCTTTACATGCTAGGTTTTCTGCAAGAATTTTGCAGATTTGTTGTGTAAGTGCTTTGCAAATGTCAAAGTCTGCGGCAGACATGATGCCCAGCACAACCAGCGAATCTTTGGTGATGGGTGGATCTTTTCTATCGTCGTCTTTCAGGGTCACTTCAACGAGGTAGCCCAAATCTTGCCCCTGCTGTGCATACGCACCGTAACGTTTGAGAAAACTGCCGGTAGCCTTGCAGCGGCACACGAACTCAATGCCGCAGCCGAATATTGCGGCCGGGCGCACGCGCATGGTCGCGGCATCAAGGTCGCAGTCAAGCAATTGTGTGGGCACGCCTTGAGCTTCCAGCAGTTCGTAGATATATTTCGTCAGTCGCAGCGACTCGCGTCCTAGGCCTTCGATGCTCAGCCCAACTTGGTTTTCGCCGGGGTCAAACACGCCGTCTTTGCCGGTGGCGTCGTCTTTGAACTTCAGGGTATAGCTGCCGTCGCCGTTGTCGAACACGTCTTTGGTTTTGCCGGTGTAGATTTTTTTCATGCGGTTACTCCTTTTATGTAGGCTGCAAGGATTTGAATGGCTATGTCAAACGGTTGCGCGCCATTGATTATCACGTCTGCGCGATGTTTGGTGGGCTCAACAAATTCGTCGTGGCGATGACGCACCAAGTCGAGATAAAACTCAGCGATTTCATCAAAGCTCAAGCCCCAAGTCATGTTGCGCCGCAGTCTGCGTACGATGCGTTCGTCAGCGGGGCAATCCACGAAAAGCCGTAGGTCAAGTTGCGCGAAAATCGGCGGGTGTTGCAACACAAACAGACCGTCAATCAGAATCACGTCGTATTTGCCGCTAGCTTTGGCCTTGGTTAAATCGTGCGTGAGCTTGTCCAGCTCAACACTCTGCGGGTGGTTGTAATCGCGATAGGTTTTGCCTGAAAAAGGCGCTTGCACTTGCGGCAATTTCTTGTGCGGCAGATAGTAGCTATCTTGGTGAATCAACTTCACGCGCAGCGCGGGCAGGGCTGCTTTCAGTTGCTCTGTAAACGTCGATTTGCCGCTTGCTGTGCCACCCGCGATACCAATTGTCATGATAAATATTCCTCATAGCCCAGCTCGTCCAGCCGAGCGATTTTCTCATGCACCATGGCGTTGAGCTGCGCTTTATAGTCCGCCAAGCGTTGCGCCAGTGCTGTATCGCTAACTGCGAGGATGCTGGCAGCCAAAATGCCCGCGTTTTGTGCGCCGTTGATGGCTACCGTGGCCACGGGAATGCCCGGTGGCATCTGCACAATGGAATGCAGGCTGTCTACGCCGCCCAAGGCTTTGGTCTGCACCGGCACGCCGATGACCGGCAGCGTGGTGAGCGAAGCCGCCATGCCCGGCAAGTGTGCCGCACCGCCCGCGCCCGCGATAATCACCGAAAGTCCGCGCTGGCGAGCTGAAGTTGCGTATTCAACCAACCGCTGCGGTGTGCGGTGTGCCGACACGATGGTGAGTTCGAACTCCACGCCCAGCTCGGTGAGGATGTCCGCCGCTGCGCGCATGACGGGCAAGTCACTATCGCTGCCCATGATGATGCCAACTTTCATGTGTATCTCCTTGTTTTAGGTACTATATATAGTATACGACTTTTTCGGCAGCTTGTCAATATTCACTTTGCATGTGCAGTGAGTTTTTTCACCACATAGAAGCCATCCACCGCCATTTGGCACCATTCAACCCAAATTTTCGCAGGGCACAAGCCATAACCCAACGCATGCCACATGGAAATCGCCTCAACTTTGTTGTCGCTGCTCCATGAGCGAATTTGCGCAAAACCCTGCTGCGCAGCCCAGGTCTCAGTTTGCGCAACAAGTGCCGCGGCAATGCCTTGGCGGCGATATTGCTCGTCAATTTCAAGGATGTCGATATATGCATCCTGCACGTGGCTCAATGGCGCAGCAAAGGTTTTGGTGCAGATAGAAATAAACCCAACAGGTTTGCCCTCATGTAATGCGGCAATGGAACAGCTGTCCGGCTCAAGGTGCACATGTTTTTTGATGGTGGTTTCAAAATCCCGAGTATACCTTGCCTCGCGGTTGCCATACTCAGCAATGATTTTCTTTCGCATTGCTTTGTCGATGGTTTGATACACGATGTTCATGGCGCACCTCCTCATGCTTTATAGTTTACGACACGGCGCGCAATTTGTCAAGAAAAATATGCACGAAAAAAAGTTAAAAAACCCCTTGACAACGCCGCAAACATGGTGTATAATATATAATGTTGTGGCGGCATAGCTCAGTTGGCTAGAGCATTCGGTTCATACCCGGAGTGTCACTGGTTCAAATCCAGTTGCCGCTACCAGGTTTTTCAAGCCTCCCGTAAAAATGGCCCGTTGGTCAAGCGGTTAAGACTCCGCCCTTTCACGGCGGCAACACGGGTTCGAGTCCCGTACGGGTCACCAAAAACACGCACTCACAGTTTGTGAGTGCGTGTTTTTTCAAAAGCTACTTTAGCCGAGGCTGAGCGAAATGCGTAAGACCTCGCTGAATAAAATACCCGCAGTAGTCCTGCGGACTTATGGCTAGGCCGCTGCGACCATAATTTATGATGCATGATAATTGGTGATAAAGCGATTCACATCCGCAATCATGCGGCGCGCCGAGCTGATGCCGCCTACCACGGTGTACCATTCTGCCATGGGCAAACCAGTGTAGATATGGCCGTTCTCATATGCCGCAGTGCGCTGAATCATTGGGTCGTTCATGAACGCCTGTGCGCCTGCGCCGCTGCCGGTGAGCGGCTCAGTGCGGTCAAGCAAGAAAATAACATCCGGGTTGGCTGCCAGCAAAAATTCAGCGCGAGCGTCCATGCCGTGTTGGTCTTGGAAACCGGGAAGTTCCAGTTCTAGTGGATTAAAGCCAAATTCATCAAACAGGAAGCCCATGCGGCTGTTGGCCAAGAACACGGAAAACGTGTCTGCGGTGGTCATCATCACAAACACAGCTTCTAGGTCCGATGTTGAGGTGATGGCGGCGATTTCGTTCATCTGCACTTCAATTTCATTGATGAGTGCAGCAAAGTGGGGCGCGGTGTCGGGCCAAATTTGCCCCAGCACATTGGCGTTAAAGCGCATGTCGTTGAGCAAATCGGCATGCTGCACATGGATGGTTAGGCGGATGAAGCTTGTGCTGGCGTAGCGCTCTTCGGTATCGGCACGGAATTGTGCATTGTCTTCGGGGCTCAGGCGGTCGCCGGCAGCGTTCATGCCAAACGAGCGTGCGCCCAAAATCACCAGCTCCGGTGTCACGATGTCCAGCACATCCCAATCTACGTAGAACAATGTGCCGCCATTAATTACATTGATTTCGCCTGCGTCCTTGTAGTTCATACTGTTCACGATACCAGCTAAGGATATCGGGCAGCCCTGCAGGGTCGGGAATAATGAGCGTTTCGATACCGGTGTTTTCGAAGCCAACGTTATATAGCATGTCAAGAATGCCGTTGTCGTAGATAGCCACAACGCTGGGATTTTGGCGCAAGGTCACGGTTAGGTCGTTGAAATCTGTGACTTCGATGCTGTCGCGCGTGCGTTGCGCAGCAGCGGGGATGGTTTGGTCTTGCTCTGTGGTTGGTTCGTTTGCGCCGCCACAAGCAATAAATATGGCAGCTACGCCAACAACCAGTGCAAGTGCCAATGCGATGCTTAACATGCGTTTTTTCATGGGGAAATCCTCCTAAAAATAAAGTGGTTTTTATGATAAGTGCCCGAAAGCACTGTTATCCGCAGAATTTGCAAGCCGACGCTTCGTCATGGTCGTAATACAGGCTCACCTGTTTGCCATCGTGGTCGATGATATGGAATTTGTGTTCAAACACAGGGTCGAGCACTTGCGCAGTCACTACTTCGCACGGCGGGCCTTCTTTCGCGATTTTGCCATCACGCATGGCTACGATGTGGTGCGCATAGGCCGAGGCAAAGTTAATGTCATGCAACACAACAATCACGGTTTTGCCAAGGGCGCTCACGAGGCGTTGCACGTTTTTCATCATTTCAACAGAGTAGCGGATGTCGAGGTTGTTCAGCGGTTCGTCGAGGAAGATATACGGCGTGTCTTGCGCCAAAATCATGGCGATAAATGCCCGTTGACGCTGCCCGCCAGAAATTTTATCGAGGTATTTTTCGGCCATGTCGCCCATGTTCAAGTAGTCCAAGGCTTCGGCAACTTTGCGCTTGTCTTCGTCACCCAGTTTGCCGCCGCAGTGCGGAAAGCGCCCGAACTCCACCAAGTCATTCACTGTAATACGAATGGCGAGCTGCTGGCTTTGTTTGAGAAACGCAATGTGCTTAGCCAGCTCATTGGACTTGATGTTGCGGATGTCTTGCCCGTGCAGCAGCACTTGGCCGCTTTGGGCGGGCACAAGGTTGGTCATCACGCTCAGCAGTGTGGACTTGCCTGCACCGTTAGCACCAATGAGTGCCGTGATTTCATGTTCCCGCACGGTGAGGCTCACATCTTTGAGAATTTCCTTGTCGCGGCCATACGACTGCACGATATTTTGCACTTGTATCATACACGGTTCTCCTTTAGTATCAAGTAGAATATATAGGTGCAGCCCACCAGGTTGATGATGACCGTCACAGGCACAGCACCGCGCAGCAGTTCCATCACGCCTTGCCCAGCCACCAGCGCAAAGGTCGCAATCATAGATGACGCGATGAACAGCGGCATGTGTTTGTAGGTCTTGAGCAGCTCACGTGCGGCATTAACCGCCAGCAAGCCCAAAAATGTTAGCGGGCCAATGAGCGCCGTTGCCACGCTCATGCCCACGGCAATGAGAATGAGGTTTATGTTCAACTCTCGTTCATATGCCACGCCCAAGCCTTTCGCTTGCTGTGGCCCCAAGCTCATCACATTGAACTTGCGATGCCGCAGCAATGTGACTACAACCACTGCCATTATGATGGGCAGCACATACCAAACCAAGTCTGCGCTGATGTTGTTGATGTTCACGCTGGTTGCCGCCTGCACCTGAAAAAACTCGCTTTGATTCATGATAATTTGCAAATAGCGTGTGCTGCTGCTGATAATTCCGCTGAGCACCAGCCCGAACATGAGCAAAAACACGGTATTATTGCGGCTTGAGCGCAAGATAAAGCCAAACATAAAAAATGATATCACAATCATTACGCCAGCACTCACAAAAAAGTTCACCAATGGGTTAGCGAACAACAGGTGTGACGCGCCAAAGATAAACACCAGTGCCGTTTGCGTGCCCACGAAAACCGAGTCAAAGCCGATCATTGAGGGCGTGAGCACACGACTTTGTGTGATGGTTTGGAACGAAAGGCTCACCACCGCCAACACCACTGCCGACGCAACCATGGCAACCAAGTGCGGAATCGCCCGAGCCAATATATTCGCAAATGCATCAGGCGAAACAGGAATGCCCAACTGAATAATCGGCTGCATTCTCGCCCAAGTGCGCGAGTAAAGATACAGCGCCGTGGCGGCCACCAACAACACCGACAGCACCACAAACACCATCACCGTGCGCTTTCTGCTATACGTTGCTCGAGAGCTCGTGCCACTTGATGCCGCAAAAAGCTGGAATTTATGCCACAGTTGCTTTGCGCCTGCGTAATTTTCCGCCATACATCCCCCTTAACAGATACATCATAAACACCACACCGCCCACCACGCTGATGGTCACGCTCACGTTCATCTCAAACGGGAACATCACCAAGCGGCTCACAATGTCACAAAGCAGCACAAACACTGCACCAAACAGCATCAAGTCAACGATGGACTTCTTTAAATTGTCACCGTAAAAAGACGTTGCCATGTTCGGGATAATCAGCCCAATGAACGGCAGTGGCCCCACCGCAACAAACGTGGAAGCACTAATTAGCGCAACAATCACCAGTGCCAACATCACCACACGGTTGTAGTTCAACCCCAAGTTCTTTGCAAAGTCAGCCCCAAGGCCAATGATGCTGAATTTCGTGGCAAACACCACCGCGAGCACCAAGGGGATGCTGACAATCCAAACAAAGCGGAAGTCGCCAAGCCGCGCAAAGCTGCCCAAGTAGATTTGCTGCAAAAATTCCATCGCTCCAACTTCAGCAAAACGAAAAGATAACGCCGTGGACAGCGCCAGAATCAGCCCGCCGTACATCATACCCAGCAACGGGATGTAAACAACCTCGCGAATTTTTAGCCGGTTAATCACCGCCGTGAACAGTAACGTTGACAACAACGCAAACACAAACGCAAACAGCGTTTGCACCCAACCGGATTGTTGACCGAAAAAAATAAACGGCAGCAGCGAACCCAGTGCGGCGGCATCAATCGTGCCGGCTGTGGTGGATGACATAAATTTGTTGCGGCTCACCGCTTGCATCAGCAGCCCTGCCACTGAAAGCCCGGCCGCCGCCAACACCACGGCAATCGTACGTGGCAAGCGGCTGTGCACAAAAACTAGGCGTGCATTTTCATCGCCGCGGATTGCCGCCATCATACCAATGTCGCTCATAGAGCCAATTTCAAGCGACAAGACCACCAGTAAGATAAATAGCGACATAATAATCATGCGCTTCCATTGCCGAGCGAAAAAGCGTTTTGTCAAAAACGTATACCCTTCTTTCCATTTAAGTTAGTTTCTTCTAACTTGTATGTTAGCATAAACTAACTTAAATGTCAAGGTTTTTTTACTAATTTTGAATCAAAATAAAAATGCCGGTTCACATCATCGCGAACCAGCAAAATATAATATTTTAGCCGCAAGTCTGGAATTGGTGGCGTGATTTTGGACATGAAAAAACCACCCAAAAGGCAAAGACCCATATGGATGGTCGTAGTGGTGCGGATAAGAGGACTTGAACCTCCACCGAGTTGCCCCGACTAGAACCTGAATCTAGCGCGTCTGCCAGTTCCGCCATATCCGCAACAACTATCATTTTATCACATTGGCGGGCGGTTGTCAAGCCCTTTTTTGCATTTTGCGCAAAAAAACGACAGAGTGCAATGCTCTGCCGTGAAGATTCGGGCAGGGAGCTACGCCTCAACAAAATTTCGCACAATAGCTACGGCGTTGAGCACTAAAAGTAGCACGGCGCTGATGATGCTAAGTATTCACGGTATAGAGAATCACATGATTGATTCTGCAAAGGCTTGTCAAGCCCTTTGTTGTGTGGTATAATAGAAAAAAACGCACAAGGAGAACTCTATGACCAAAATGCTTTATGGTATGCACCCCAACGGCAGCGAAGTTTATGCCTACACCCTAGACAACGGCAGCATCAAGGCAAAATTTGTGTCCTTCGGCGCAGCCATCGATGAACTTTGGGTGGCAGACCGCCACGGCACGCCTGCTAACATACTGATTGGTCACGCAGATCTGCAAGACCGCATGGAAAACAACACTGCGCGCGGCGAGATCTGCGGCCGTGTGTGTAATCGCATCAGCGGCGCGAAGTTCACGCTCAATGGTGAGCAGTTCAATCTCACTGCCAGCGACGAGGGGGAGTTCACCCTGCATGGCGCGAAGGAATTCAACACCGCGCTGTGGGATGTGCGTGAAGTCAGCGACAGCAGCATCTCGTTTGCCTACGCCAGCGCGGCGGGCACACATGGTTTCCCCGGCACGGTGACTACGCTGGTGCGTTATACGCTTGATGGCAGCGCGCTGCGCATTGAGTATGAAGCCACAAGCGATGCCGACACCATCCTCAACCTCACCAACCATGCGTATTTCAACTTAGCGGGCGCGGGCAGCGGGCAGATTTTCAATCAGCAGCTGCGCATTGATGCTGAGCATTATTTGCCGCTGAACGACATGCTTTGTCCTACCGGTGAGCTTGCCAGCGTGGCGGGTACGCGTTTTGACTTCCGCCAGCTGCGTGAGATCGGCGAGGTTTACGACGTGAACTTCTGCAACCCGGGCGCGATTGAGGCCTTTGACCCCGCCAGTGGTCGCCGCATGACCGTCGAGACCGACCTGCCTGGCGTGCAGCTCTACACCGGCGAGTGCTTGTGCGAGCCTTTCACCGGCTTTTGCTTGGAAACCCAGTTTTGGCCCGACGCACCAAACCAGCCGAGCTTTCCGTCCATTGTGCTGCGGGCAGGGGAGACTTGGACGAGCTGGACGACATTTACCTTCACAACCTAACGGGGGATGACGCCGAGAAATCGCCGGTGAAATCAAATGACGCCTACCGCTGGATGGTGTTTGTATAAGCGCCATACATTGCCGCGCACAAGCGCGGAACAGTTCGGACAAGGGGATGCAATATGCCCTTTTGAAGCAGGAAGCGGAAGTATTCGAGGCCTCTAAAGGGTAGCGGAGAATCGGCCCCTCTTTGGTTAAGCCCGGAACGCGCGCAGCGCGAAGAACAAACAGAACCCCGCCTTTTGATATTTGAACCCATCAAATATCAGGAGGTTCGGTGTGAGCAGAAAAACTGAAAATACCGCATTCATCTGTGCCCATTGTGGCGCAGCAGTGTTGCCGCTGACCAACGGCAGTTATCGCAACCATTGCCCGCAATGTTTGCATTCACTGCATGTTGACGATGTGCCCGGCGACAGAGCCAGCCAATGTTTTGGCTTAATGAAGCCCGTGGGCGTGGTGCAGCACAGCAAAAAAGGCTGGCAGATTGTGCATCGCTGTCAAGCTTGCGGGGTGCGGAAATTCAACCGCGCAGCTCCGGATGACATGGACGCAATCATCGCAAAAATGAAGCAAGGAGAGCTTTAGATTTGAACGAACAACTGGAACCCATGGCGCAGTTCTTCAATGCCCGCAGCGAAATCTACGACGAAGCGCACCTAGGGCATTTGAAGAAAGACGGCGGCATGGCAAGCAAAGACATCGTTGCGCTGCATTTGCCCGCAGGCACGCGTGATATTCTTGACCTAGGCTGCGGCACCGGGCTTGAGCTCCCTGCAATTTTCGCGCAATTTCCACAAGCGAAGGTGCTGGGCATTGATCTTGCGCAGGACATGCTTGATTTGCTACACGAGCGTTGTGCGAACTTGGACGTGCAAACGCTGTGCATGAGCTATTTTGATTATGACTTCCCGCCCGCGCAGTTTGATGCTGTGATTTCGGTGATGAGCCTGCATCATTTTAGCCCTGCGCAAAAGTTGCAGCTGTTCACGCGTGTGCGCAGCACATTGCGGCCGGGTGGCGTGTTCCTCAACTGTGATTACTTTGCGAAGAACACCAGAGAAGAACGTGCGAACTTTGCCAAGCTTGCGCAAGCACATCAGCAGCCGGGCGAAACGCACTTCGATACCCCGCTGACGGCTCGGCATGAAATGCGCTTGTTGTGCCAGGCAGGTTTTGCGCAAGCTAAAATCGCGTGGCAGCAGGGAAACGCGAAGTTGATTCATGCAACATAACAGTATTCACTTTATGCTTGAATATTCACTGCAAGTGTGGTATAATAGTTGCATTACACACGTTGGGAGTTTACCATGACACAACAACAAAGTCGCGCCGCGCGTGAGCAAGCCTTCGCGCTGCTGTTTGAGATGGAATTTCATGCCGATTTGCAAGCTGTGCTTGCCGCGCGCGACGAAGACGCCGAGTCGCTGCATGAACTTGCGCTACAATTTGCTACCCTTGCGGTGGAAAATTTGCCAGCGCTTGATGAGGAAATCGCCAAGCGCCTTAAGCCTGGTTGGCGGCTGGGGCGCATCCCGCGCGCCACGCGTGCGCTGCTGCGCCTTGCCCTTTGCGAGATGCTGCACATGGACGACATCCCCGTGGGTGTGAGCATCAACGAGGCAGTGGAATTGGCCAAGCTTTATGGCGACGAGGATGCGCCGAAGTTTGTGAATGGATTGTTAGGTGCTATCGCTAGAAGCAGTGAGCAGGAGCCTAGCAGTGAAGCAGAATAGAACACAGCGAAGCGACGGAGCCCCGCCGCAGGCGGTGGGGATTGACACAAGCAATTACACCACAAGTTTGGCCTTGTATGATGGCGAACTGGTTTGGCAGGCTAAACGCCCGCTACCGGTGAAGGCTGGCGAGCTGGGGCTGCGGCAGAGAGATGCGCTGTTTCATCACACGGTTGCGCTGCCTGCCATGATTGACGAGTTCTTGCGTGGGCAGAATATCACCGCCGTGGGCGTGAGCAACCGCCCGCGTGACGTGCAGGGCAGCTACATGCCCTGTTTTTTGGCAGGTTTGAGTGCCGCACAGGCCATCGCAAGTGCTCTAGATATACCTTTAACTATGTACTCTCACCAGCAGGGGCATTTGGCCGCGGCGTTATATTCGACTAAGCGGCTGGATTTGCTGCACGGTGAGTTCTTGGCCTGGCATGTCAGCGGCGGCACAACCGAGCTGCTGCATGTGCGCCCCGGGCTACAGGCTGCGTGCATTGGCGGCACGGCGGATCTCAACGCCGGGCAACTGGTGGATCGTGTGGGGGCGCAGCTGGGATTAGACTTCCCTGCCGGGCCTGCCCTCGACGCACTGGCACAGCGTGGCGAGCATCAGCGCGTGCGTGCGAGTGTAACGGGCATGCAAATGCACCTTTCTGGCGTGGAAAACCAGTGCAAGCAGATAGAGGATTCCCCGGAAAACATTGCGCGGTTTTGCTTGGCAACGATTGCGCAGGCCATGATAGAGATTACGCATGCGGCGGGTGACTTGCCGCTGGTTTGCGCGGGCGGTGTGTGTTGCAGCCAAGTGCTGCGCGAGATATTTTGTGCGGCGTTTCCGCATGCGCTGTTCGCTGCGCCGGAATTTTGCGCAGACAACGCGGCGGGCATCGCAATACTAGCAGGGGAGGGCATGATATGTTAGCACCCCTCACCGTTTCGCAACTGAATAAATATGTCAAGTTCCTGCTGGAGGAAAGCGACGGCTTGCGCGGCTTGGCCGTGGCGGGCGAGATCAGCAATTTCAAGGCGCACTATAGCGGGCACTGGTATTTTACGCTCAAGGATGACAAAGCCGCATTGCCGGCGGTCATGTTTGCCGAAGCGAATCGTCGCTTGGGCTTTGTGCCGCACAACGGCATGCACGTGGTGGTGTTCGGGCGTGCATCGCTGTATGAACGCGACGGCAAGTTTCAAGTTTATGCCGAAGCCATGCAGCCCGACGGTTTAGGCGCACTGTATCTAGCCTTTGAGCAGCTCAAAGAACGCCTTGCCGCCGAGGATTTGTTTGACGAACAGCATAAACGCCCCAT
>Ga0131853_10004437_pt1 | contig 25169 bp, 24 predicted proteins | sample TergutLab28metaG_FD_92764 | JGI IMG/M metagenome (GOLD analysis project Ga0131853, IMG submission 92764) | Labiotermes labralis P1 segment gut microbial communities from Petit-Saut dam, French Guiana - Lab288 P1 (version 2) (version 2) | ecosystem: Host-associated > Arthropoda: Insects >... | reverse complement strand
TCCAGGCGATCATTAGCAAAAACCTCGGCATCATGGAACAGTTTTTTAGCAATATCGGGGAAAGTCCAAGAAAGGGAAGCATAGCGGGTCTCATCCATGAGGAAGCTTTGGAAGTCGGCGGTAGGCTCCTTTGAGTCCAGGATGAACGGGTTCTTGCCTTGAGCCTTTAGCCGCGGGTCATAGCGGTACAGATGCCAGTACCCTGCCTCGACGGCTTTTTTGGAGTGCTCGACCCAGCCGGACATACCATGCTTCATACCGTGCTCGATGCATGGGGAATACGCGATTACTATCGATGGGCCGGGATAGCTTGCCGCTTCAAGCAATGCCTTCAGGGTCTGGCTCTGATCCGCGCCCAGGGCGACTTGAGCTACATAGACGTATCCATAGCTGATAGCCATCATGCCAAGGTCTTTTTTCCGTACATTTTTGCCGGCTGCCGCGAATTTGGCGATTGCGCCGGTCGAGGTGGCCTTGGATGCCTGGCCGCCGGTGTTGGAATATACCTCTGTGTCCAACACCAGCATATTGATATTGTCTCCCGACGCGATTACGTGGTCTAATCCGCCGTATCCGATATCGTAGGCCCAGCCATCCCCGCCGAACGCCCAGTATGTCTTGGGCGGCAAATAGCTCTTGTTCTGTAATACGTACTCCTTCAGAACCTTCTGCTCATCATCTTGCGGGGTAAAGGCTTTAAGGGCCTCCAGCAGTTTTTCGCTGTAAATGCGGGAGTCTTCGCCGGTGTTAACGTGCTTGAGCCAGTCGGAGGCTTCGTTCTTAACCATACCAATCTCAGTCATCCGCTCTAACTTTTCTCCCACGGATTTCTTGACCTTCTCGGCTCCCAGCAGCATACCGTAGGCATACTCGGCGTTGTCCTCGAAGAGCGACATAGCCCAGGCAGGCCCGCGGCCCTGCCGGTTCTTGGTATATGGAGTTGACGGCGTAGAGCCGCCAAAGGCCGACGAGCATCCGGACGCGTTGCCTATATACATGGTGTCGCCAAACAACTGAGTGGCAAGTTTTATGTACGGAGTCTCTCCGCAGCCTGCGCAGGCGCCGGAAAACTCAAAGAGCGGCTTTGCAAACTGGCTTTCCTTGATGGTTGCGGGCCTGCCGCCCAAATCTTTCTCTGGAAGGGCTACGGCAAAATCCCAGTTCTCCCGCTGGTCAAGCTGACTTTCCAAAGGCCGCATCTCAAGCGCCTTGCCGTTCTTGACCGGGCATACGTTTACACAAACTTCACAGCCGTTGCAGTCCATAGGAGAAACCTGGAGGCGGTACGAGTATCCTTCGAGGCCTTTGCCAACTGCCTTTATGGTCTTGAACCCCTCCGGGGCGGCTTTCTGTTCATCCTCCGTGAGCAGGAAGGGGCGTAAAACGGCGTGCGGGCATACCAGAGCGCACTGATTGCACTGGATGCACTTGTCGATATCCCACCAAGGCACGTCCACCGCGACGCCTCTCTTTTCGTATGAACTTGTGCCGTTGGGGAATGTGCCGTCTTCTATTCCTGTAAATGTGCTGACCGGAAGTTCGTTGCCCTCCAGGCGGTTCATGCGGTCGGCTACGTTCTTGATGAAGTCGGGGCGGTCTCTTACTACGGGCTTGACCTCAATCGACGCCCAGCTCTCGGGGACTTCCGCCTCCCACAAGCCGCTGATGCCGCGGTCGATTGCCGCGATGTTCATCTGGATTACCTCTTCGCCCCTCTTGAAGTAGGTCTTCTTGACAGCCTCCTTCATGTCTTCAATCGCGCCTTCGATGGGGATGATATCGGCCAGCTTGAAGAAGGCGGCCTGCAATACGGTATTTATCCGGCCGCCAAGGCCAAGCTCCCGGGCGATGCCCACGGCGTCGATGGCATAAAATTTGGCTTTCTTCTCCGCAAGAGCTTTCTTTACGCGGTCGGGCAGATGCTCTTCCATCTCTTCTTGAGACCATTTGCAGTTAAGCAGGAAGGTTCCGCCCGGCGCAAGGTCTTTGAGCACGTCGTAGAGCTGCAGATAGGAAGGCTGGTGACAGGCAACGAACCCCGCGCGGTTTATCAAGTAGGCGGAGCGGATAGGATCTTTCGAGAAGCGCAGGTGAGATTGCGTCACCCCGCCGGATTTCTTAGAGTCGTAGACGAAATATGCCTGGGTATACAGGTCGGTTTCCTCACCCACTATAGAGACGGTGTTTTTGTTAGCCCCGACAGTTCCGTCCGAACCCATACCCCATATTTTGCAGCTGACGCTCTTGTCGGTGGAGATATCACGATTGGGCATTGGGAGCGAAAGATTGGTGACATCGTCGTTGATGCCCACCGTGAAGTTGTGGCGCGGATTTTCTCCGGCCAGGTGGTCAAATACCGCCACAACATGCGATGGGTTCATTTCCTTGGAGGCAAGCCCGTACCGCCCGCCGATTATAAGCGGCGCGCTGTTCCTGCCGTTAAAAACCGTGCAGATATCCTGATATAGAGGTTCGCCCAGGGAGCCCGGCTCCTTGGTACGGTCAAGAACCGCGACGCGCTTCACGCTCGCCGGCAGCGCTTTAAGGAAATGCTCCGCGGCAAAGGGGCGGTATAGGCGCACAATGACAACCCCGACCTTTTCGCCTTGGGATACAAGGTACTCTACCGTCTCGCAGATTGTATCCGACGCCGACCCCATAACGATTATGACGCGTTCCGCGTCGGGAGCCCCGTAATAGTTAAAGAGCTGATAATCCCGGCCGGTCAGCTTGTTGATCTCATTCATGTAACCTTCGACTATTCCCGGCACAGCGTTGTAGAAGGTATTGCACGCCTCGCGCCCTTGGAAATATATATCGGGGTTCTGCGTTGTGCCGCGGGTTACGGGATGCTCAGGATTTAGCGCCCTCGCGCGGAAAGCGTTTACGGCTTCCATATCCAGCAGCTTGGCCAAGTCGTCATACTCGAGAACATCTATCTTTTGAATCTCGTGAGAAGTTCTGAATCCGTCAAAGAAGTGCAGGAAGGGCACACGACCCTTTATTGCGCTCAGATGCGCGACCGCTCCCAGATCCATGACCTCCTGCGGGCTTAACGACGCCAGCATGGCGAAACCTGTCTGACGGCAGGCCATGACATCCTGATGATCTCCGAAAATTGAAAGCCCGTGCGCGGACAATGCCCTCGCGCTTACATGGATAACACCGGGCAGCAGCTCACCCGATATCTTGTACATGTTGGGGATCTTCAACAACAGTCCCTGCGCCGCTGTGTATGTTGTGGTCAGCGCTCCCGCGGCCAATGACCCGTGCACTACCCCAGCGGCTCCTCCCTCCGACTGCATTTCCACTATCTGCACCGTGTTCCCAAATATGTTCTTCTTCCCGTTCGCTGACCATGTATCTACATACTCCGCCATTTGTGACGACGGCGTTATCGGATATATCCCCGCTACCTCCGTAAACCCGTACGATACATACGCCGCCGCATTGTTACCATCCATTACTGCTTTCGGCATTGTTTTTATCTCTCCTTCTAAAAACTATTTCTTAACAACCTGGCTCACAACACTTATAATACGATTGATGTGGCGCTGCATATGAATTGACGCAAGCTGCTCATCCCTTTCCTTTATGTACTTGAGAATAACAGCGTGGTCTTCAATACCAACCGCAGTACCAATGCTGTAACTGATCCTCTTGTGCTGAGCGATAAGAACATTCCCGCAAAGCTGGCTGATCTGACTTACGAATGAATTTCGCGTACCCCCGGCAATGATGTTGTGAAATTCATAATCCGCCTTATGGAATTCTTCGAGAGATTCCTTGCTTTCAACCATTCTTATGTAGTTCTTTTCGAGCTGTCTTATTTCATCGTCAGTGCATCGATTGATAAACAGGCTTATATTACCGCACTCAAAATGAATACGAAATTCCATAATAGACAAAAAATCTTCATCAGATAACGCTACTATGGGCGTAAGGTTTTCCGCCAAAGTATTTATGCTTATATCTTCGACATATGTCCCCGACCCCTGTATCTTTCGCAGTATTGACATCGCCGAAAGCTTCTGAACCGCTTCGCGGACAGCCACCCGGCTTACCTGCAGCTCCTTGCTGAGTTCAGTTTCGGTCCATATTTTTGTATTGGAAGTCCATACTCCCTGATTGATTTTTTCTACTATGAAATCATATACAATGTCCGATGCTTTAAGGTTTTGTGCCGACATAAGATGGTTTCCTTCTTCACTTGTAAAGTATTGTTTTAGAATTGCTATCTTGCCAGATAACCGCCGTCAATGGGAATAACCGCTCCATTAACGTAATCCGACGCCTCGGAAGCCAGAAATATGATGAGCCCCCTCAAATCTTCCGGCTTGCCCCAGCGTTTTGCGGGGATGCGATTATTGATTACGTTTAAATTGTCCGTATCATTAGCGATTGATGCAGTCATTTCGGTGGCCATATAGCCTGGGGCGAAAGCGTTTACGTTAACACCCTTGGAAGCCCACTCGTTGGCCAGAGCCTTGGTAAGCTGAGCCACTCCGCCCTTGGAGGCCGCGTAGGATGGAATTTTAACGCTGCCAAACCAGCTTGTCATAGAAGCCGTGTTAATGATTTTTCCCCTGCCCTGCCGGATCATAATGCGCCCCGCGAGCTGGCTCATAATAAATACGGTACGCAGGTTCAAGTTTATGACGTCGTCCCAATCCTTCAAAGTGGAATCCTCCGCCACAACGCGGCGTACAATTCCGGCGTTGTTGACAAGAATATCAAGCCTGCCGCCAAACTCCGATACAATATTGTCAAATGTTTCTTTTATGCTGTCCTCGTGTGAGAGGTCGCTTTTATACCCTGTAACATCGTAGCCCTTGGCTCGGAAATCTTCCGCCGCGCTGAAAACACTGTCGCTCGAGGCTATTATAGCCACTTTTGCGCCTGCCATCGCCAGCCCTTCGGTAATCCCGCCGCCAAGCCCTTTGTTGCCTCCCGTGACAATGGCGGTCTTGCCATGTAAGCTGAAAAGATCCATAGTCTGTACCACCCTCCTATACTTAACTTACTCATTTTTCTGTTGGATATTGTTCCTTAACCGCTTGCGCCATCCGCTCGTTTATGTACTTTGGAGACAGTCCATGTTCCATAACGGTCAGCCGAAAAGCGCCGATAGCCGCCTGCGCTTCCACAAATGGACCGGGCAGGTTGATAAGCAAGGTTTTGTTTAAGAATCCACACACCAACTTACACCACAAATGCCCGTTCTTCCCGTACAGAGACGTAGAAAAACAGTCTTTCAAGATTTCCTCCATGCCGCTGTGGGTGAAATCGCGGCCCAGTGTCGGGCTATGCCTGTGACCTCCGCCGGAGCCGCCGATCAATATTATTAGGTCTGCCCCGCTATCCGACAGAGCGCGTATCTGCCCGATAATCTCACCCTGCTCATCTATGACCGGCGGCATACGCGTTATCGTACAGCACGCGTTCATCCTTAGCAGCTCCCCCATAATCATGGGGCTGTCGGTGTCCAAAACAACTCCCTCCCGCATTTCATCACCGGTAGGAAGTATGTAAGCCTTGCTTATCATCTGTCCATCCATCTTTCCGCTTTGCATCCTCCCTCGACATAATCCGGCACATCATTAATGTCCACCTCGCGAACTTTTTTTACAGCCGCAAGACTGGCTACATCCGACAGCGTAATGCCCTCGGCGGAAGCCAGTGCCTTTATCAGTCCGTCTTCGTCGCGGAGGATGTCGGCTTCCTCTAAACCGTACACGTCCATTTCCAGCGAATCGCCCGTAACGCCGATAATACGAATCAAGCCGCCCAGCCTATCCCTTAAAATGTTCTCCAATTCGGAAGTATTCAGTCCCTTGACCGAAAGTCCCGTTATTTTGACGACGGTCTTGTCGACTTGTACCAATATTTGTGTATTTTCCCGCATCGGAGTTCACCTCATTAGATTTTTAGAACCTGTATTCAGTACCCGGAATGTTGGATTGGCGAGCCTGATTTTACGCCAATCTAGGAGGAAGCGACGCCGCGTACCCGAAGCGGTACGCAAGGAGCTGACGACGACGAGTGGCGTAAAATCAGCCGCCAAGACAGCGTTCAGGTGTACTGAATACAGGTTCTTAGGGCAGTTATGCGTAACGGACGGATACAACGTCTTGCACATTGAAAAGTTTCGGATTTTCCACGCCGGGAATAATTTCGTGCGCTTTGGCTATTATCTCGTCGTCGCTTAGCTTTTCAACCTTTTCTTCCATCCATTCTCTCGTGAATCCGACGCTTGCCATTTCTACCATAGAACCTTCGGTCATGTTGTCAAAGTCAGGGAGAATGTGCATATGACGCGCCACCGCCAACACTGCCGGCGAAGCCCCGATATCTCTTCCGGGCACAACTCCTGCCCTAAGCGCCTGGATGATGTACTTTACGTACACCGACTTATCCGCCGCGATAATCGGTATGTGACTTTTGAGGAACTTAGCGTATTCGCCGGACTTATGGGCGCTCTCTCCGCACTTCCACTGCCTGTTGGGAACAATGCGTCCGTATTTCTCACCGACGACCATACCGATTCCTACCGAGATAATATAGCCCGTGCCCCCTATCTCCACCTTTCCGTCACGCATAATCTCAAGCTGGCCGGTTACAGGGAGAAGCAATTCTTCCATGGTAATGGAGTTCATCATTTCGGTGGCCGAGTTGTTGTTTCCGGCGCGGCCGGTAAGTACGGCGTTGTGTATCGGGATGTTTTTCTTCTCAGGGTCGGGGCCCATGAGCAGCTTGCGGTCAGGGTAATTCACCTTCCACTGCTTGAGATGGGGCTCGGCCTGAATAAGCTCGTCGGAATAAGGAAGCTCTACCATTTCAAGATATCCGAATTCTTTGTTTATTTTGCCATAATCGCTGGCTGCCATACACGTCATCGAGCCGTCTATCATAACACCGTCGCTGTTGGTGGTAGTAGCGGTCATATCGAACATGTTAATGCCTGCGGGGCCGGGAATTTCAGCCGCGATTTTGTCGCACGCTTCCTTCATCCCTAATCCAAGAGCTTTTACATCGGCATAGTCTACCATCGCGATAGAAATCGGTATGTGAATGCCGCAATGATCTCCCTCGGGAATATAGCGATATTTTAATTTGCTCATACTGGCGCTTCCTCCTCGTTTAATGCTTTCCTATGGACGGCCGGCGATCTTGTACATCCGGGCAATTGTGAATCAGAATATCCTCTGTGGGATGCAGAATGTTTATTGTTTCTAAAACGGCGTGCACAGGGTTGCCATCCTTGTCAAAGCCTCTTACCACGGCGCTGTGCATGGACTCGGGCAAACGGGGTATAACAGTTACTTCGATGCGGTGTACGGCTTCCTTTTTAGCAAGGTCTTCCACCGCCTGCTCGATTCTTCCCGTTCTCAGCGATTGCATCTTTGCGGTTTTGAGGTTTTCAAGCCCTACCACTTGACATTCTTTTTCAACTTGACCCTTGGTTGCGGCCGCTACCTTCATTTTTTTAATGAATTCCGGCAGCTTGGTATGCATCAGAACCATATTACAGACCTCCATTTCAGATTATGTTTTATGTTAAAAAGTTCATAGGTACAAGCACAAGAGCCGGGAACAGCATGAATATCAACAGCACTACAATTTCAACCGCAAGAAACGGCAGTATACCCATAACCATTCTTCCGAAAGAAAGCTTGCCTACGCTGCACCCCATGAGCAGTACGTTACCAACAGGAGGAGTGAGCAGGCTGATACTCAGGTTGAGCACCATGATAACCGCAAAGAAGTGGGGCTCTATACCCGCGGCGATGATAATTGGGAAAAGCACCGGAGCGAAAATCAAAATATTCGGCGTAAGATCCATAACCATGCCGACCAGGAACAAGAACACGTTTATCAGCAGAAGCAACAGAAGCGGATTGTCGATAAGAGGGCTGAACATTTGCACGGCTATGTCCGGCACCTGCGCAATCGTGATAAGCCATCCGACAACCATCGCGGCCGATATTATGAACATAACCATCGCCGTGCTTCTTGCCGCTCCGACAAGGCAGTCTATCAATATTTTGAAGTTTATACCCCTGTATACGAATGTACAGATCAGGAGCGCGTAGACAACCGCAAAGGCGCCGGCTTCCGTTGGGGTGAAGATGCCGAATCGTATGCCGCCTATGATAATTACAGGCATAAACAGAGCCGGAATCGATGCCCATAGAATCTTCATGCTTTCCCTAAAGGTAAATTTCACCGTATCGGTCAAGCCGTCCTTGCGGGCTATAAAGAACCAGGCGATCATAAGGGCAAGCCCCAGAACAAGACCGGGGAATATTCCGGCCATAAACAGCCTGGTTATCGACAACCCTACGGTCGTACCCAGCACTATCATAGGTATGGACGGAGGAATAATCATCGCGATTATAGAGCCCGCGCAGATAAGCCCCATGGCACGATCCTCTTTGTAGCCTTTTTTGACCATTACGGGATATAAGATAGACCCGGACATGGCCACGTCGGCTACGGCGCTTCCAGAAAGCCCCGCAAACGCTATGCTTGAGAGAATGTTGGTATAGCCAAGCCCGCCCCTGATGCGCCCAACCAGAACGTTGGACGCCTCGATTATGCGCTCGGCAAGTCCGCCGCGCGCCATTATTTCTCCGGCCAATATGAAGAACGGTATGGCCATTAGTATGAAATTGTTTGTGCCGCCCACCATTCTCTGAGCCATCATGATCGGGTCAAAAAAGTCCAGATAAAACATTAGCACGATAGCGCAAGCACCCAGGGCAATAGCTATCGGAACACCCAGGAAAAGGAAGACCGTCAGTGAAGCTATAAATACTATTAATGCCATATCGCTTATGTCGCCTCCTTTTCATCACTGCCCGCTTTATCTTTTGGGGAAAAGTGATCTGTTAATGCGTTTTTAATATCGCGGATAATTTGCGACATCGTCATAATCAAGAGAGCAAGAGCCATGATGGCAAGCGATACGGTTATGATCCAAAACGGAGTATTTGTTGCCGGCGTAGGGAAGTTGGAGCGCAGCGTATAAAGAAGACCGCCATAAAAAATCATTCCCATTGTGGCCAGTATAACAATCTCGCGCATGATTCGTACAATAAGCGCGGATACGCCTTTAAGCCTGTCGGTAAGGATGGTCACGCTCACATGGGAGCGGCTCTTGTTGGCGACTATGATACCCATAAAGGACACCCATACAAAGGCAAATCTCGCAAGCTCCTCCGAAGCCGGCATACTGGTATTGAAGAAATAACGCAAAATAGCATTATAAAATACCAGCCCTACCATAAGAAGTAATGCGCTGACGGCAAAAAACTTAAAAAAAATGTCGATAAATTTATCAATAGCTTTCAATAAAACAACACCTCGTCTATGTAAAGAGTTTGACAACTTGCTACTGATTGATATTTTCCTTATGTATTAATCACATCCTATCACATCCTTTTGAGGTAAGTTTTTTCACAACCTTTGCACTCCTTTCAAACCCTTACAAAATTCATATTACCTTTTCTAATTCATCAAGCTATATACTTTATACAATATTATCATATTAGAGCGCATATTGTAAAGTACGCAATTGAATTTCTGTCATAATTACAATTTTTTCATGCGGTGTTTGTTGAATAATGATACTGTCTTTAAGTAAAACAACATTATCTAAGTTATAACAATTAAAATTCATGTGATGTTTATACAAATTTCAGAACATATTCTTGTACCTTATGCCAACTTGTAATATAAATATCTTTATGATAGAATAGTGTCAGTGATTACATAATGGATGTGTTTATCTGCGATATCCGCAGTTTCGATGATTATTACTTGACTTTTGGCGGATTTACAGTAAACGCGCGTTTAACGAAATAGGCATCTTTAAAAACCCGGCTTCATACAATTTCTGTGATACAAAATCAAGCTTAGAGCCTGTCTAGTATCTTTTTCCCGTCGGATTTGCGAGGCGATTTTTTGCCATTCTAGGAACCGACGACGACGCGAACCCTTGTGGTTCGCTAGGATGCTGTGTGCCGGTGGCACACGTTCAGCATCCGGAGCGCCAGCGCAGGAGGAGGAGGTGACGACGAATGGCGGAAAATTGACTGCAAAGACGATGGGGAAAAGATATTAGACAGGCTCTAAATGTTTTATAATTTATTTCGTAAGATACCTAACACTAGAGTACATAGTTTCTATAATCTTAGAGAGTCTGGTACGAAACAACCATATCATTCCCGGTAACATCGCAGTCATTGACATTTGCGGCTGTTATTACAGTAATGGCGTGGGGCAAGCCGATAATCGATACCCATGTGCTACTTTACGTATGAAGTTTTTCCTGTATCGTACCTTTCTATCTCGACTATGTCTGCATTTTGAGTGTTTTTAAAACCAACTATACAGTACTATAGGGTTTTGTTTCCCTGTCATTCAACCTTATCCTCCATAGTATTTTTGTTTTCAATGTCTGTTTTGCAGAAATGCGTTTTTCGATAATCTTGTCGGACAAAGCCTTAAAGGCTCCGAATATATTATGAAGGGGGATTTTTACTGATGAAACGTATTCTCTCAATTTTGCTTGTGTTGGTTCTAAGCTTTGGTCTGGCCGCATGTGCCTCACCGGCACCGGCACCGGCGCCAGCACCTGCCGCACCAGCACCTGCTACGCCAGCCACACCGGATGCTGCGGCACCAGACACTCCGGACGCGCCAGCGATTGACTTCCCAACTGGCCCTGTCACTATCCTTGTTCCTTTCGGTGCCGGCGGTACTACCGACATTATGGCCCGCGTACTTCAGCCAGTCCTTGCGGATATCCTGGGCGTCAGTGTTATCGTCGAAAACCGTCCCGGCGGCGGCGGCGTTTCCGGTATGATCGCGCTTGCCGATGCGGACCCGGACGGACACACCCTCATCCTGACCGCGCAAGGCCCGGCGACAACCATACCGAACATCACGGATGTCGGCTATACCTATGTTGATTTCGCGCCGATTTCAGGTATTTCCGGTGCGCCGATCGGCGCATGGGCCAGACCCGACCAGGGCATCTATACCCTGCAGGAAATGGTTGATTTCGCGCTGGCAAACCCCGGCACGACGTTTAGTTCCGGTTCCGCCGGCGGCGACGGTCACTTTGCGGCAGAAATGTTCTTCGCCTCAATTGGGCATCCGGGTCTGATGGTGCAGGTTCCATATGCGTCCGGTGCGGAAGGCTTTGCGTCCTTTGTGGCCGGGCACATTGATTTCGCGTTTGACGATGCTATCGACGGCGTGCCCTGGGCACTGCAAGACCTGGCCATCCAACTCGCGATTATGCACCCCGAGGGATGCGTCTATCTGCCGGAAACCCCAACTTTTATTGAGCTTGGACACGATATAGTTTATATCACTTGGTGGGCTACGGCGGCCCCGGCCGGCACCCCGGACTATATCCTGGATTTCTATGATGCGATTTTTGCACAAGTCCTGTCGGATCCGGAGGTTTATGATACACTCCATCGCTTGATGATACCCGCGATGTACCTCGACCGTGCTGACGCAACAGAAAGATGGATAAATGATTGGTACAACAACCGCGCATTGGCCATTGAGATTGGCCTGTCTGAGTTCGACGAGTAAGAAGGCCGAGCAATTGAGTGATTCGTTCGCCTGGTAATATCTATAACCGAATGCCCGGATCATTGGGCATTCGGTTATATGATGGGAGATTGTGGAGGATTTTATTGTGAAGATTACGCTTAGTTTTGTGATTTCCATAGCGATTATCATTGTGGGTTTAATTATACTGAGAGAGGCGTGGGGGTTGCCACTTTCCTCTCCCACTGTAGCAGTTGGCGGCCCGGGCACGTTTCCGCTTGCTATGACAGCCGCCATCCTGTTCCTTTCGGTTTGTATTGCCCTATCTGAATTAGTGAAATCATATAAGGCATCCAAGGATCCTTCCGCTTCTGCGGAGCGGGTAACCATTTTGTCCTTGTTGGAGATAGAGAAAAAAGAGGACCTGTATCGTGTCCTGATTGCAATTGCAGTCGTTGTGACCTATACGTTTGTCGTGGCACCGCTTGGTTTTCTGGTTGCCACGCCCCTGCTTCTTGTTGCTTCGATGTGGCTGTTCGGGGTAAAGAAAATTATCTACTATCCGATCGTGGCAGTTAGCTTTACGGTTTTATTATACTTCTTGTTCCAACGTATTCTCTTGATTTCACTGCCATAAAGGAAGGAGGTAGAGCATGTGGGATTTATCAGTTATTTTTTCAACAACCAACCTAGTTACTAGTTTGCTTGGCTCCATTATCGGTATCATTTTCGGAGCGATTCCGGGAATCAGTACTGCGATGACAGTCGCGCTCTTTTTGCCATTCACCTTTGCCATGGAGCCGATCCAGGCGTTTGCTTTTTTGGTGGCGATCTATGTAACGGGCGCGTACGCCGGAGCCATCACAGCAATTTTGATCAGAACGCCTGGGAGCCCTGCTTCGGCCGCCTCAGTTCTGGATGGATATCCGATGGCGCAACAGGGGCGTGCAGCGGAAGCCATTTCCATTGCCACCGTTGCTTCCTTTGTTGGGGGGTTGTTTGGCAGCGTTATTTTGATTGGATTGGCGCCACATGTTGCAAATATCGCTATGCTACTCGGCCCGCCGGAATTTTTTGCCGTCGGCCTGTTTGGGTTGAGCATTATCGCAAGCTTATCCACTGATAATTTTTTAAAAGGAATTCTTGCGGCATGTCTGGGTGTACTTGTCTCCACAGTGGGCATAGACCCCGTCGCCGGTACGATTCGTATGACCTTTGGCAACCGCGGCTTGATTGGCGGCGTTGAATTTGTCTCGGTACTTATCGGTTTCTTTGCGTTTTCAGAAATCCTCAAAAAAATTGAGGAGCGCCGTAAGGAAGCTGACGCTCCCAAAATGACAGTTTCCGGAAAGTTGGTGAGCCTGAAAACGGTATGGAGCAATTTCTTTAACATGATTAGATCTTGTGTCATCGGGGTTCTCGTAGGTATTGTACCTGCGGTTGGCACGGGTGTAGGATCTTGGGTTTCCTACAACGAAGCCCGGCGCGCCGCGAAGGACAAGTCAAACTTTGGAAAGGGCGACCCCAGGGGCATTTTTGCGGCGGAATCCGCCAACAATGCCGCTTGCGGCGGTGCGCTCATCCCCACACTTACGCTGGGTATTCCCGGAGACCACATCACGGCTATCATGTTGGGCGCGTTTTTGATTCAAGGCCTGACCCCCGGGCCAACCCTATTTAGAGACAATCCTGAAATTGTGATGGGAATCTACATGATGTTTATGGTTTCCGTTGTCTTTATGTTTATTTTGGGGATGTTGGGCGTTAGAGTGTTTGCGAAGATCCTTGACATACCGTTAAATATCCTGATGCCCTGTGTGCTGATTCTCTGTCTGCTGGGAACCTATTCGAATACCATGAATATCATTGACATGAGAATCGCTTTGATCGCAGGGGTCTTCGGCTACTTCTTCCAGAAGGCGAAATTCCCGATCCCGCCCATCATTCTCGGACTCATTCTTGGTCCGCTTGTAGAGTTTAATTTCCGGCGGGCGCTTCTCATGTCTAATGGAGACTTCTCTATCTTTGTGACCAGGCCAATCAGCGCCATCTTTATCTTCATTGCAGTTATGGCGTTTATAAGTCCAATTCTCTCCAAGCAGTATAAAAAATACAAAGAAGCGCGCAATGCAAAAGTGTAAGCTATAAGAGCCTGTCTAATATCTTTTCCCCATCGTCTTTGCGGTCAACTTTCCGCCATTCGTCGTCACCTCCTCCTCCTGCGCTGGCGCTCCGGATGCTGAACGTGTGCCACCGGCACACAGCATCCTAGCGAATCACAAGGGTTCGCGTCGTCGTCGGTTCCTAGAATGGCAAAAAATCGCCTCGCAAATCCGACGGGAAAAAGATACTAGACAGGCTCTAAGAACCTGAAACCTGTAGAATATATTCAATCAATTCTTTTAAGGAGGGGCTTTACTATGGCGTTGGAAACAAGCGCAAAAAATAATGTGGTCACAAATCTAGTGTCGGATATGATACTGCCTCCCATGATTAGGGTTCGTCAAGTAATGGATGAGAGCCATATCGCGCAAGATGATATCCCGTCGATTATCCGCGAAGGGTTCATGAACAGCCCGGCACGGCAAAGAATTAAGCCGGGTATGAGCGTCGCCATAACCTGCGGAAGCCGCGGAGTGGCTAATATTGCCGTTATAACAAAGGCCATTGTAGAGACTATGCGCGAAATTGGAGCCGACCCATTCGTGTTTCCCGCTATGGGCAGCCATGGAGGAGCCACTGCCGAAGGCCAGATTATGGTACTCTCTCAATACGGTATAACCGAGGAATATCTCGGATGTCCAATCAAGTCAAGCATGGAAACGGCGGAGATCGGGCAAACACCGGACGGCCTGCCGGTTTTTGCCGACAAACACGCGCTTGAAGCCGACGCCATCATACTGTGCGGGCGCATTAAGGCGCATACGGCATTCCAGGGCGACTACGAAAGCGGACTTCTGAAAATGGCCGTAATAGGTATGGGGAAGCAGCACGGCGCCGAAACGGTACATGAACCGGGGTTTACGCATATGGCAAAGCTTTTGCCGGAGTGCGCCAAGGTAATCTTTGATAATACTAACATTGTTTCCGGTGTCGGTATTGTAGAAAACGCGTTTCATCAAACCTGCGGCATAGATGTTCTTGACCGCGATGAGATATTCAGCAGGGAACCCGAAATCCTTTTGATGGCAAAGCGCCGTATGGGCCGTCTTTTTCTTGATAATCTCGACGTTTTGGTTGTGGATCGCATGGGAAAAAATATCAGCGGAGACGGTATGGACCCGCATGTCACAGGACGTTTTCCTGACCCCGAAGCTATCACCGGCGGCTTAAAGGTTAAACGGCTTGCGGTTCTTGATCTTACCGACGAGACTCATGGCAACTGCAACGGCGTGGGACATGCCGACGTCACCACAAAACGGCTGGTAGACAAAATCGACGTAGATGAAACATATCCGAACGGAGTCACTTCAACCGTAATTAACGTGTGCAAAATTCCCTTATTCACCCATTCCGACCGCGCCTGTATTCAGCTCGCTCTCCGCACAACTTACGGAGCAGACAAGAAAAACTCGCGCATTGTCCGAATCCGTGATACGGCTGATGTGACCGGCATCTGGATTTCACCGGCCCTGCTTGAGGAAGCGCGCCTTAATCCTTTGATAGAAATTATTGGTGAGCCGGAGGAATGGCCTTTTAACCTGGACGGCAACCTTTGGTAATTAAACGCGTTAACGCTGTAATTCGAGGGGATATTTATGAAATTGCTGAAAATTGACTCCGCAGACAATGTAGCCGTGGCACTTTCGACTATTGCCGCCGGTGAGGAAGTAGATGTACATGGTATTATTTTGACAGTCTTGGAACCGGTAGACGCCGGACACAAAATTGCGCTTGAACACATTGCCGCCGGAGATGCCGTGGTCAAGTACGGCCACCCTATCGGACACACGTCCGAGCCTATTTCACCGGGTCGACCGTTCACACCCACAACCTAAAGACGGCGCTTGAAGGTCTGCTGGAGTATACATACACTCCGCAGCTTACTGCGCTTGCTACGAGGGAACCCGGAATGTTCCAAGGTTATCGCCGCCCTGACGGCAGAACGGGGATCCGCAACGAGGTCTGGATTGTGCCCACAGTGGGCTGTGTAAACACAAACGCCGCGCAATTGGCGAATTGCGCGGAAGTTCAGGAGCTTTCCAGCGGTATCGACGGAGTGTACGCCTTTCCGCACTCCCACGGCTGCGCGCAGATCGGGGAGGATCAAGAAAACACGCGCCGCGCGCTGGCCGGGCTTATCAACCACCCTAACGCGGGCGCGGTGCTGGTTCTTGGCTTGGGCTGCGAGAACAACACCGTCGAGGGTATGAAGGAGATGCTTGGCGATTACAATGACGAACGCGTCAAGTTCCTGGTTTGTCAGGATGTCGAAGATGAATTCGAGGCCGGCTTATCCCTCTTGCGTGAGCTGATAAGCTATGCCTCCAAGTTCCGGCGTGAGCCTGTACCGATGAGCGAACTCGTCGTTGGATTAAAATGCGGCGGTTCCGACGGTTTTTCAGGAATTACCGCAAACCCGCTGGTCGGGTCTTTCTCCGACAGACTTGTAGCCGAGGGCGGCTCAGCCCTATTAACGGAAGTCCCCGAGATGTTCGGCGCTGAAACTATCCTGATGAACCGCTGCCCCACACCCGAACTTTTTGAGCGTACGGTAGCCATGATAAACGGCTTCAAACAATACTTCATCGAGAACGGGCAGAATATATACGAGAATCCGTCTAAAGGCAACAAGTCCGGAGGAATCTCTACCCTTGAAGACAAGAGCCTGGGGTGCATCAAAAAAGGCGGGCGCTCCGATGTCGCGGATGTGCTGGATTATGCCGAGCCCGTGAAGACGCGAGGGCTGAGCCTTCTTACCGGCCCGGGCTATGACCTTGTTTCGATAGGCAACATGACCGCGAGCGGCGCGCACCTAATACTTTTCACCACCGGACGCGGTACCCCCTTCGGATCCCCCGTTCCCACGGTAAAGATATCCAGCAACACGGCTCTTTATCGCAAAAAACAAGGATGGATCGACTTCGATGCCGGCCCCATTCTTTCAGGCGTACCTATAGAGACCCTCGGCGACGAATTGTACGAATATGTTCGTTCCCTGGCCTCCGGTGATATATTGGCCAAGAATGAAACATTCGGCTCAAGAGAGTTCATAATATTCAAGAGCGGCGTGACGGCGTAGCACGGACACAACCGCGGGTTTATACAGCACGTAATATATGATTACAGTTGACATTAATTTGCACCCATATTACAATAACAGTTGCAAATTCAGACTCGAGCCTGATCGAAAATATTCTAAATTTAATGGTGATGTGTATGACTCAGTCAACAATGAAAAATTTAACCCTCTCGGCTATGTTTTTAGCGATTGGTATTGTGTTGCCGTTCTTGACGGGCCAAATACCGCAGATCGGAATGATGCTGCTTCCAATGCATGTGCCTGTGCTGCTGTGCGGCCTGATCTGCGGCTGGAGGCACGGCGCCGTCGTTGGGCTTATACTTCCTATAATGCGGGCGTTCATGTTTGGGATGCCGCCGCTATTCCCTATTGCCGTCGCAATGTCTTTTGAGTTGGCTGTTTATGGACTGGTAGTTGGGTTCTTGTATGGAAGCTCCCGCTGGCAGTGCGTTGTCGCGCTTTATCGCTCGCTGATCTGCGCAATGATTGCCGGCCGTGTGGTATGGGGAGTTGCAATGGCTGTGCTGCTTGGTATTGGCGGGGGCTCTTTCACATTCCAAATGTTTATTGCGGGCGCGCTTGTAAACGCAGTACCCGGAATTATACTGCAGCTTGTATTTATACCGGTAATCATGGTTGCTCTGAACCGCACCGGACTTGTCCGCTTCTACAGAGAAAAGAAAGAAGAGGTGGCGGTTGGGAAATAACAGCATATTGGAGTCTGTTCTACATAAAATTGAAGCTGTCAAAACTTCGCGCATACTAATAGCAATAGACGGCCGTTGCGCCTCCGGTAAAACCACGCTGGCTATGGATATTAAGAATGCCGCAGGCGGCAACGTAATCCATGTGGATCATTTCTTTCTGCCGCCTGATCTTCGTACCGAAGCGCGGCTGTCGGAACCCGGCGGAAATGTGGACTACGAGCGTTTTTTAAAAGAAGCTCTGCAACCTCTTACGGAAGCCTTGCCGTTTTCATACAAGCCTTTTAATTGTGCAACACGGCAGTTTGGTGACAGCATACAGATTCAGCCGCACCGTATAAATATCATTGAGGGGGCTTACAGCTGCCACCCTCTGTTTATCGGCAGCTACAACTTAAAAATTTTTTTAACTGTTGATAAAGCGGAGCAATTACGGCGGATTCAACAGAGAAACGGCGAAGCAGCCGCGCTCAATTTTGTACATAAATGGATTCCGTTAGAAGAGCAGTATTTTGAGTTCTTCAAAATAGACGAACAATGCGATATTAAATTTGATTCAACAGAGAAGTGAGCGTGAATAATGAAAAGGATTCTTGCCACCCCCCGATCCTTTGCAAAAGAAGATAAATCTCCGCTGCACCTGTTGAATGACGCGGGATACACCGTAGCGCTTAATCCCGTGGGGCAAATAATGACAAAAGCGCAAATGATTGAACATTTGAAAGGCTGCGTTGGCGTTATTGTCGGCGTCGACCCAATGGACGAGGAAGTCATAACTTCGGCTGCAGAGCTTAAAGCTATTTCCAAGTACGGTGTCGGAACCGACAATATCGACTTGGAAGCCGCAAAGCGCCGCGGTATTCCGGTATCAATAACAGCCGGGGCCAATTCTAACGCTGTGGCGGACTATGCTTTTGCCCTAATGATGACCATAGCGCGCCGGATAATCCCCATTGACAAAGCTTGTCATAGCCGAGACTGGAGCAAGCAGACTTCCTTGGACATATACGGAGCCACTCTGGGGCTGCTGGGTCTCGGAGCCGTTGGCAAAGGCGTGGCAATTCGCGCGTCTGCAGGTTTTGGAATGAAGGTGTTGGCTTACGATCCTTGCTGGGATGAAGACTTTGCCTCAAGGTACGGTATACACCGTGCCACGCCTGAGGAAATCTACTCGCATTGCGATTTTATTTCCCTGCACTTGCCGCTAACCGAACAGACTGGAAAAATGATCGGAGCCAGTCAATTCGCGATGATGAAGCCGACGGCGATACTGATAAACACATCACGCGGCGGAATAATTGACGATTCCGCTCTGGTAGACGCGTTGAGCAGCAAGCTTATTTACGGCGCCGGAATTGACGCTTTCGAGCATGAACCGCCGCTTAATCAAGCTTTATACGAACTGGACAATCTCGTAATGGGCAGTCATACGGCGGCTTCTACTATAGGCGCGGTAAATAATATGGGGCTGATTGCGGCTAAAAATATCTTGCGGGAACTTAGTTAAAATTTGCAGGCATATACTTCATACTAGATATCTAAGGGGGAAAATCGCAATGAAGTCGATCCAATATTTAGGCGCAAACCAGCTGGGAATCGTAGATACATCTATCCCTGAAATTCCCCAAGGATGGGCTCGGATAAAAGTATCTCACGCAGGTATCTGCGGGGGTGATCTTAATATTTACGCCGGCACACATCCGAGAGCCAAAGTTTCACTTATTATGGGGCATGAATTTTCAGGTATTTTGGACAGTGATGCCGGTAAGTTTAAAAAAGGAGACCCCGTAGCCGTATTTCCGCTTATATCCTGCGGAAACTGCACCCCCTGCCAAACAGGCAACCCTCATGTTTGCAACACGCTGGGGCTTTACGGAATCGACAACTCCGGCGGGATGGCCGAATATGCCATAGTCCCGCAAGATGCCCTTGTACCTCTGCCAAAAGAGCTTTCCTTGAGGCTTGGGGCGCTCATCGAGCCTATTGCGGTTGCTGTGCACAGCGTACGTGACGCAAACTTTCTCCCCGGTGACAACGCCATAGTACTGGGAGCGGGGCCTATCGGGCTTTGCACGGCGCTTGTGCTACGCACTTTTGGAGCACGGGATGTCGTTGTTGTTGAAAACGATCTCAAGCGGCTTGCCCTTGCTGAGGAAATGGGCTTTGAAACATTCAACCCTGACAAGAGCGATTTGCTTGCCTTTGTCAAGTCTAAAACAGACGACAACGGCTACGACTACATATACGACTGCGCCGGAGCGCCCGCTTTCACCTTAATTTTGTTCGATTTAGTAAAAGCCCGTGGTCAGATAGTGATTGTAGCGGCATATAAAAAACCTGCCGAGTTCCCCTTCTTCAAGGGTATGCTCAAAGAAGCCAGGATTGTATTTGTCCGCGTATACCGCAGAAAAGATTTCGACATAGCTTCCCAACTGGCAGCCGAGGAGCCTTTGTTTGACAAAATCATAACCCATGAATTGCCTGTTGAAAAGGCTCAGGAAGGATTTGACCTGATTTTAACAAAAGGAACCGGTGCTGTTAAAGTTATGTATAAATTTGACTAAGATATAAAGAATTTAATTTTAGAATTATAAGTAAATTCATAATCAGTGGTGATCCCATATGCGCATTTTGGTACTAGAGTCCAGCACGACATCCGCTAAAGCAATGATTTATGACACAGACACCAAAAGCTTCTTTGTCGATTCCAGGGCTTATGAATTTACTGACAATAAAACGGACGCGGCTTCAATTGGAGAGCAGGACCCGCGCCAAATATTTTCCACAACTATCGAGGTCGGGCGTCAGCTTTGTTTGAGTAAAATCAACTCAGACAAAGCCTCTCGCAAGAAGATTGATATAATCGCACTGGTAAACACCTTCCACAGCGTAATGCTCTGCGATCGCCAGATGAACCCTCAGACTCCGCTGTATCAGTGGCATTTTACCGGAGCCTCGTCACTTTGCCGCGAACTGCGGCACGACGAGGAATATACGCTCAAGTTCTATAAAAAAACAGGCTGCATGGTCAACTCTACATATCCGTTCTTCAAGCTCAAGCTGCTGCGCCAAAACGGCTGGGCTCTCGAAAAATACAACATAATGGGACAAGGAACCTACAACACTTATCGTCTTACGGGAAGCTGGGTCGTACCTGATGTAACGGTATCCGGCAGCGGTCTGCTTAACACCCACACGAGAGACTACGACGATGAATTGCTGAAGGAGCTCAGCATCACCCGGGAAAACTTGGGGGCACTTGTAAGGTACAATGCCGCACAGACGCTTAGCGCCGAAGGGGCCGCTCTTTTGGGTCTGGAACCGGGAATCCTCGTCTTGCCGTCGATAGCCGACGGCGCAATGAATCAGATAGGCTCCGGGGCTCTGGCCATGGGTACTATGACTTTTTCCGTGGGCACAAGCGGGGCTATGCGCTTGAGCGTTCCAAATCCTGTTATTCCAGATAAGCCCAGCACTTGGTGTTACCTTTCTCCGCATGCGTGGATGTCCGGCGCGGCTACACCGGGTTGTACAAACTGCGTAGACTGGTTTAAGACTCAGTTCTTTGACAGCACTATGAATTATGAAAAAATCGAGGAAAACCTCTCCAATCTGTCAGATTACTCTAATTCAGCCGTGTTTTTGCCGTTTTTGTTCGGTGAGCGCTGTATAGGCTGGAAAGACGATCGACTGGGCGGCTTTGTGGATATCAGACCGCATCACACCAGCTATGATCTTTACTACAGTGTTCTTGAAGGTGTGCTGCTAAACCTCTATCAATGTTACGAAGCGCTGACAAAAGTGTCTGGAGTACCGCAAAAAGTGAAGCTTTCAGGGGGAATTCTCAACTCCAGGTACTGGCTACAGATGTGCGCCGACATATTCCAAATACCTATGGAGATAGACCACTCGCAGCACGGCTCCATAATGGGAGGCGTGGCAATCGCTATGGAAAAGCTGGGTGTCATTCCATCGCTGCTTGATATTGAACTCCCCATAGGAAATATTGTGCAGCCAAACCCTTATAATTCCGACATGTACAGGCAGCGCTACGAACGCTTCCTTCACTGGTACGAAATTTCAGCAAATTGAAGTTATCATAAAGGAAAATATACCGGCAGGCAAATTCAAGTGTTTAACCATGTTTGAATTGCTTGCTGTTTTCTGTTTTGTAAAGAAAACTCTCTACACTCGACATCCAGTCACTAATTTTTTGGTTGCGTTTATATTTAAACTTGTTATAATTAAATCAAGAACTTATATTCGGCCCCTGAAACGCTGTTTTAGCAGCTTGGAGATGAACACAAGTTCCAAAGATCAGAAAAGAATGGCAGGTACGTGATGATTAATGTTGACATGGAAAGGCTTACCGAGCTGGAAAAAAGAATTCACAAGACAATATTAGAAGCAAGCAAGACTGACAAGAAATTGACGGTTAACAAGGCGGCTGAGCTTAGCGGATGTTCAATGTCAAAGATAACCAAATTTATACAAAAGACCGGATTTCAAAGCTTCAAGCAATACATGGGGCTGGTATACGGAAGCAATAACCCTCAAAAACAATCTTCTAACGAAATTCAAAGGATAAAATCCTTTCTGGATAACTTTAACACGTCGCTTGTAGATGAATTTATATCCCTGATCCGCAGCCACAAAAAAATAATTCTATTCGGATACGGGCCGACACTTATATGTATGCAATATTTTGAGTACAAATTGCGCATTGTCACAAACAATGTCGTTATAGCCGTGCCGGACGAGACTACGGCCGCAAGGATGCTGGATGAACTAAGCTTGTTTGTGATTTTCTCCACAACCGGGCAGTTCAGGTCTTTTAAGTCCATATACGAACATGCCAAGCATATGGGAAGCAAAGCGCTGCTCGTTGTAGAGGAATACAATACCTCACTGCTGGGCGAATGCGATAAAATCATGTATCTGACACAGTCTTTTCAAGACATGAACTTGCGTCCTTACGATAAATCAAGGAGCGTTTTCTTTATCTTTATCGAAGAGGTTGTCAGAAGGCTGCTTGAGGAAGATGGTAAAAACTTCGGCTAGACTGCGTCATTCGTCAGTTTTGATATTACCGTATCGTAGTATTCCGGCATATGCGGCAGATGGCAGTCCATACAGGACTTGACGCCTTCGACGTATTCAAATATGCCGCCGCACCTGTCTCCCATCGAATACAGAGGACAGTAGCAGAACAGGCAGTTGAAATCGTCCTTTGGGGATGTATGGCACGGGAAGTACTCACATGCTTGATTGCTGAAAAATCTGCTGCTATTCTCCATGGCGCTACTCCTCTAATGTAATTTATCAATTATAACATCATACCGCCCCTGATGCAACATCAGTATTCAAGCATTGCTAAGGTTTGGTAAAAATTTGCCGATATAGTTATTGAGGCTATAGCACGGACGCTTAGTACATAGCTATATAGGAGAGCAGACAATGTCAACATCTGTTAGTAGTTTCCCCAGCTTTACGCCTTTCGGTCTTGGGCAGAGGGCATGTCCAAAGCAGAGCGCTGTGGGCTTCTCGAGGCGCATAGACGCCCTTGAAGCTAATCTTCGCGGCCAAACTCTTTCCGAAAAATTTGCAGACACCGTACAAGTATACAAGGATAAAATGCTTAGAGGTCTGAATGGTATGTGTGAGGCAGAAATTAATGGACGCATACGAGAATTCATAGCAAACAACTGGCCTGAGTGTGGAACAGATGAAGCGATAGCGCGATTCTTACAAGCGCTTGCGGAGTTTATCCGAACACTGCACGAACAGCCTACCGAAAATCTAATTATCACCTCAGCAGAAGCGCAGGAGGGTAACGACGATAATAGTTCCGGGCTTGTAACAACCGACTTATTGAAATCCCGAAGGGCGGCCGAACTTACACCACCTCGAATAGGGCTCAGCATGATGTCCCTAACTAGAAACGATAGCCAAGCCCGGACACAACCCATCCAAACCCAGCCTATCCGGCAAGTAATCGGCAGCTACGAGCAAATGTTCTCAATACAACAAATATAATATGCATGGGGAAACTTTCTGAGAAAAGTTTCCCCATGATTTTTGTTTTATCGTCTGATTGGGCTGACCCTGATCTGGTTGACACCCATGCCGGTGTTACGGCGAACGGCATCCTCAATCTGAGCGAGTTCGGCGTCGGACAGCGCCTCGCGCGCTACCAGGATGTCGACATACTGGTCTGCAATGCGCACATATATCTCGTTAAACCCTCGCGACTCAAGCATAGCTTCGGTGGCTGTTTCCCGCTCGATCCGGCGCTGTATCTCAAGCATTGCGTCGGTGATTATGGCGCGCTGTTCAATGTCGATATTCTGCTCGTTAATCATGTTCATAAGGATGTCTGTTTGGCGCGCGCGCGACTGTTCGCGCTCGAGCCTTGCCTGCACAAAGAATGGCGGCGAGTCGACGCTGCTTACGAACACGGCCTCGCCGGGCTCGTGCGTTTGCTCGACTATGGCAAAATCGTCATAAAAGTCGAAGCCGTAGTCGAACTCGGCGTTAAAGTCGAACTCACTTGAAATCCAGGGCGCGTCGTGCATGAACATGTCGTCAAAATAATCGTAGTATATGTAGTCCAAGTCGAGCTGGCCCGGCATATTCGTGACCTGTCCGAAATCGTCCAGGGCGATGGCCTGAGCAAACTCGACCTCTTCCTGCCCGTCGCGCCAGTTCAAATACCCTGCCACGGCGATCATGGCCACGAGCGCTGTGATAATTACTTGATTTCTCTGAAATCTGAATTTCCTCATGCTATCTTCCTCCACTAATCATTCTTAATACCTGTACCTGGTGCGCCTCGACACCCAGCACGGTCTGAGCAGCCGTACCAAGCTCTGCCCTGATCCGCGCGTCGCCCGCTCCCTGCGCGGATATTATCACACCCTCGACGACAGGCTCGTACTCCCTGATGAGCACGGGTTCCTGATTACCGTCCCGCGTAATCGTCATCATGGTTTGCTGGCCTGAAACGTCGCGCTGCTCCCTCCTTCCGCCCGCACTGTCCGCCTCACTGACTGAAGAATCGCTTCGCACGACATTTTCTGCGTATACCCTGTGCGATCCCGCCGCGAGAGTAATCATCACGCGCACGTTGCCGACCCCTTCCACTGTCCTCAGAATGCTCTCAAGACGGCGTTCGAGAGCCTCCTCGTGGCCGGTGGGCAGTGACCGCTCCGCCTGCTGCCGCGCCACTTGGGACGTTTGAGCCGCCTGCGCCGACTCGTACACTTGTTCCTCAGACCCCGGATCGCTCGGCCCGCTCGGGCTGAAGAACAGATTTGCGGCGACAATCAGCCCTATTCCGAACAGTATGGCGATGGCTATGTTCGTCGCCTTCATCCTATCCTTCGTCATTAGGTTCTCGATAATATTTATCATGGCGTTCATCCCCTTGGCTCAACGGTTTCTCATCAGTACTTCTATATGTATATTGTCAGAGTCAATGTTATAGAAGTCCGAAATTGTTTGTTTCAAAAGTTGTATGCTTTCGTCTGTGGATTCGGCAATCGCGGCCTGATTGGATTGGCGCAGGCGGCTCTCGCGCAGGCTTACGTCCACTCTTTCTACCCTGATGAACGGGTAGCCCGCATATATCTGTGGAACGTCGTCTGTATCAT
>Ga0131853_10004433_pt1 | contig 25172 bp, 10 predicted proteins | sample TergutLab28metaG_FD_92764 | JGI IMG/M metagenome (GOLD analysis project Ga0131853, IMG submission 92764) | Labiotermes labralis P1 segment gut microbial communities from Petit-Saut dam, French Guiana - Lab288 P1 (version 2) (version 2) | ecosystem: Host-associated > Arthropoda: Insects >... | reverse complement strand
TTTACTTTTGTGTTCGTCGTAACCTTCAGTTCCATTAGCCCTTTAAACGCCGAGTTAAATTCCATCTGCCATCTGCTGGCATTATTAGGAGCTCACCATATTCTCCACGTTAGCAGGGTAAGGGTTAAATACTAATCTCAGTCGTTGTTCTAGGATCAAAATGGGGGGGGGGGGTTCGTCGTAACCTTCAGTTCCATTAGCCCTTTAAACGCCGGGTTAAATTCCTTTTGCCATTTGCTGGCATTATTAGGAGCTCACCATATTCACCACGTTAGCAGGGTAAGGGTTAAATACTAATCTCAGTCGTTGTTCTAGGATCAAAATGGGGGGGTGCTGTTGAAATGTGTGTCAGCATGTCTTGACGTGAAGGCGCAGACTGGCTTTATCTCGCTCAGGATGTCATCGGCTTCCGGGCTGTTGTGAGCACAGCAATAAACCTTCGGGTTTAATGATATACGGGTGGAAGTCTTGACTAGATGAGCGACCATTAGATTCTTAAGAAGAATTCTGCTTCATGGAGTTAGTACTAAAGATGATTTTTTACTTACTTGATAAGTTACTTTAGAAATGTTAGCTGTGGTGCCCCGTCCTTAGAACGACATAAGTGCAGTACCTTCCATGCAGAATATTGGAGGGTAGTCATGCGTTTTGATGTACACTTGAGGTCTGTCTGTCCGTCTGTCTGTCATTTTGACCTATACCTACTGAAGATCTGCATTTGAAGAGGAGACGATTACAACAGAAGGGTATCATTCTTCACTTTATGCAGCAGTTTGCTGGACGCCTCGATCTGTTGGCCATATTATAACCGGTTTTACACTTAACCCTTATTACTGGGTAACACCTAATAAAATTAATAACACGAAATTTACTTGTATGCCTAATCCGTGTAGAAAGATTTTTTTGAAACGAACTTAGCATCTCAGAAATGTTATGCAGGTCAAGGTAAAGTTGTCCCTGTGCATGCTGTGAAGGCATATGTGAAAGTGGAGGCATTGCTTCAATCATTTTTGAGTGATTCACTTCACACACGGCCCCATTAGGCACGAACAAAAAAATTACAGGTTTTTTTATAGTTACTTGTTCTTTTCTAACGTCTGATGGGGGCGGGATTGCTCAGTCAGTACATTGAAAATAGGGGATGGGCGGCCGGGGAGGCATGGTTTGATTTCCACCAGGTTTATCCTCTCAACAACACGCAGATATGTTTTTAGAAACAAGAATTACTAAGTGTATGTGGTGCAGCTGATACGCGTTCATATATCCCAGAATTTCCTGGTTTGTATCGAACCCGAAGGCCAATTACTGTATTCGTTCACGACAACTCGAATACACAAGAGTAGCCTGCATCATTCGTACCTTGTTAACAAGCCTATGTACAGGAACTAGGTTTAAACGACCGTTGCACTGAGTTTGATTTCTGACAGGTTTACAGATTTGTCTTCTTGCCATAACATCCAGGCCAGCTCTGGAGCCTACCCAGCTTCTTGTGTGATTGGTATCGGTGCTGTTTGCACCGGGGAAGGGGGGGAGGACGTAAAGAATGCGTAGGGATATACCGCTAGTCTCCATACATTTTCATGTTGCGATGTTTAATCAAGAAACTTTTTTCTTCGTAAATTCAAATGGTGAAACGTAATGCTCTTGTTTTATGACTAGAAAGTTCTTACTGTCATTCAGTTTAGGCCTTTTTTATGTCACGTAAAAACTATTTTGAAAAATATTTTTATAATTAACTCACTGAGAACATTTTTTTTAAAGAATGGCCAATAGCCGTGCAGAAATTGCTTAATGTTTTTGGGAGCGATGTTGTGCAAGTCCCAGCGCCACACACGCACACCTTATGCAGTTTTGCATGTAAAGGGTTTTAATAGGATAAATTTCCTTGTTATGGGATGTGTGACAACCTGGAGTGTAGGTGGGGGTAACGGACCAATGGTGCGCCAGCCCCAGACAGCATATCCAAGCGGCAACGAAGTGGGCAACAAAATGAATATGTACTAATTTAAATTAAAAATGATTTTCTGCACTCAATAATTTTTTTAAATATTGAAAACGTAACCGTAAATTTAATAAATATCGATTTTTTTTTAAGTTTATAATTTATGTTAAGGGCGGTCATTGTGGTTACTTGCTCCTGGAGCCGAAAAAACTACACTGTTGAAAATGTAACTTGGAAGCATAAATGTTACTGACTTAATGAAACATAGATACGAAGGGAACTACCAATTAGCTCAAAAAAAGAGTCTGTTTAAAACAGAGGTATTTTCTTCTGTACCGGTAGTTATTCAAAGTCTGACGCACGCTGCCGGTTTTTTGAGCCCTGCCATATCCACCATTGTTTCATATCCTTTCGTGTTATTAGGCCTTTCAATGTTACAAGTAGAGAATCGTTGAAGTAAAGGAGTATTGGAAATAAAAATAAAACACAACAAAGAATAAAAGGAGTGAGATGCGAGCCGCAACCCAAACTTATTTTCCTCCTCCGCGGCCCTTCAGGGCATCAGCCGCTGCTGTCACTTTGAGAGGCCCCTCACTGCAATAACAGAGCAAGTAGAATACTAGTGTCGAATTGCAAAACAAACAGATGAGTAACATGTCTGCACTCGGTAGGTAATGCAGTCTGCGGGCCGCATTTGATCCGTGCCGAATTGTGGGCCCCTGTCTCTCTGTCTATGCTGAAATATGCACATATTTTTTTTTTCAAACATGGGACCGCGTAAAATCCTTCGTAATGCATATCCTGCGGAAAACTCCAATAGAGAGGAAGCCATTACAGTCCGTCTATTCGTCAGTGTATTTCAGATCGAGAAACGAAGGAAATATATATTGATAAAATTTGATATGATCTTGACGTTACAACTATCTGGGTTGCAGAGTAACAAACAATGTGAGCGGCACACGTGAAATTAAATCCAGGATTACCGAGGCAGTTTCAGCGTTTCACAAAAAAACTAGTTCACCAGCAAACTTGTTAAATTGAGGGAAGAAACTTATAAGATGTTACATTTGGACCATAACTTTGCTTGGTGGTGAAACTTGGACACTTCGGAAAACAGATCATAAATGCCTGGAAAGTTTTGAAATGTTGTGCTGAAAGAGGATGGAGGAGATCATTTGAACCGATTGTGTGAAAATGGACTGTTGCGTAGAGTCAAGTGGAAGCGGCATATCGTACATACAGTAAAAAGAAGGAAGGCTAACTGGATTGGTCACACTTTGCGTAGGAACTGCACCATAAAACACCTTATTGAAGTAAAGATGAAAGGAAGGAGAAAAATGACGGGAAGACGAGGAAGAAGACGTGAGCAACTACTGGATGGTCGTAAGAAAACTATGCACTTGTCGTTAAGACAGAGAACAGAGTGAATGAATGACTGAATGCTCTTTATATAACTGGAGGGAAACAGACATTTACAACATTTCACCCTAGAACATGCCACGAAGGCCCAGAGGAGAATAGAGGTATAGCTCTACTCTTTCTTTAGCCTCGGCGCTAGAGGGAGTGAGTTGTCAACGCCACGCCCTAGCAGGTTTACAGCCGGGAAAGACCCGGTACCCATTGTATAGGAGACTGGGTTGGCCTCTGAACCCTTCTGGACGGGTGCGGAAAATTTCGCCCCCCACCGGGATTCGATCCCCGGACCGTTCAGTCCGTAGCGAGTCGCTATTCCGCCTGAGAAACCCCGGCACCCCAGGAAAAACAGTAATGATAGTAACTACATTTATGATTAATAAATATTTAAGTGTTTATCGAGGTTTTTGGAAACAGCTGGGAAGTGTGATGACATAGACTCTGTAGTGATTGGGGTGCAGGTTGGTTAACTGGGGAATGGTGGTTCGATTACCGGCGACCGTTGAAATGAAGTATGTAGTAAAGGAAGCAATCGCTGTTTAGTTTAAACTGTGTTATGGACTTTACGAAAGGGTTTATTAAAGACTTGTGTCATAAAAAATGAGTAGTACTACTATTTGAGAAAACTTTATTTCAAGAAACATATGGACGAATGATGTACACTTACGCTAATAAATAATTAACAAGATCAAGGTAAAGGTATAGTGAAGTTGACCATGTCCACACCATGAGGGCATACAGGGGGAGAAGAGGTATAACTCTACTTATTCTTAACCTCGGCACTGGGTGGTGTTGGGTGGTTAAATTCATGCTTCAGTCGCCTGACCTCCTGTTAATAACCCCATACTCATTGTGTTTTAGACTGCGTCGTTCCAGAAACGGTATGAACTTTTTGGAGAAGAGAAAAATCTCTTGTCCCTACTGTGATTCTAACCCGAGGCTGTCCAGCCCGTACGCTACTCTGGCTACGCTACTCAAGTCTATTCTGAAAAGAGAAACCTGCAGAACTGCCAAATAAATCATCTTCCTTTCGTCGATGCTGTGATTTATATATTCTGTAATCTTTTCATGGAATTTAGACCACTCGCTATCGATCTACATATTCATGCTTTTCGCGATCCTGCATTAGCATTCATCGTAAGGCTAGGCAAAGACCGAGTGCGATGCTGTTTCTCGCATTAGCATAATGATGTGTCATAACTCGGGTTGCTGTCATGTTGGCATCCATGGAGGAGGAGGATTGTGGCGCTCGAAGCCATCCCTGACGTCACGACGCCCAGACCAACATGGCCGCCCGTCTTGGGAACACGCCTCCTTGCTTCATGTCTTCCTGCTCTATACATTTCTATTGCTCACGGGTGCATACTCACGCAGATGCGGTTTCCACGCACTCAGAAATGTAATGCCAGTGTAACAAGCGCTCTCAAGCGCATTTTGCCTCATCTAACATACATCCTTCGTGTATTCGCTGCAAATAACAACTTGTTATAGCTCGTATAGAGACAGTGGAAAATTCAGAAAAGATCCTCCTTTCTCACACACAAGATTGTTACTGTTTACAAATTCAGCATAGATAAATCCGGTAAAGTTGTTCCTCTTGTTTAATACAGCAACACGCCATGAAGGCGTATTGGGAAGTAGAGGAATTGCTTTAGGTTTTCTTTGCGTGGGAACTAGATGGAAGTGAGTGGTCAAGTTTCCGCCTCAGTTGCTGTACCAACAGAGGAATCGTCCCGATACCTGTTGGGTAGGAGGTTGTGTGGGGGTCAGAAGCGGTCTACTCGTAGACCCTCTTCCGGGAATCAAACTCCTGCTTGTCGGCCGTCAAACCCGTGACCTGACCGCTGTAGGTACCGAGCAGTCTGTAGGGATTATTGCTGTGGTCTGCACATAACTCAGTGATATTGTTCACTTCCGAAATGCGTTTCACTTTTCTGGCTATGTTCTTCGCCTGACTAATCCCTCTTTAGAGACAATTCGAGTGGCTAAGAAGACAGCTTGCTCAGACAAAACGTATCGCCAAAATGTATCATTCATTCAGGAATGATAAATACACGTGTTTTGGGCGAAGAAGACTACTTTGTTTCTTATATAGAATAATTTATTTTGCTTTGGCTGTTACACTGAGCGAAGAACATAGGCCCCAGATGCTTGAGAATAAGGTTCTGAAAATATTTGCGCTTAAGAGGGACGGGGGGAGACTGCATGAAAAAACCTCTTGGTTTATACACCTCACCAAATATTATTAGGGTGTCAAGTTAAAAAGATTAGATGGGCGGAGCATGTGGCACGTATGGGGAGAGTAGAGGTGTATATTGCGATTTGATGTGGAAGCTGAAGGATGAGAGACCACTTGGAAGACCTTTCAGCAGATGGGAGGATAATATTGAAATAGGTCTTTAAGAAATATATTGGGACATGTTCTGTGTTGATCTAGCTTAGAATAGGGATAAATAGTGGCTGTTGTGAACACGGTAATGAACTTCCGAGTACCATAAAATACAGGGAATTAATTGAATAAACGAGGAAGTATTAGCTTTCCCCGAAACTGTATTCTATATAGTTAGTTGTACGTAGATAATCCTAACCGCAATGGAATAATGTGTGTATGTATGTACATATGTATGTATGTATGTATGCACGTATGGCCACAAAAATGAAATGCGCCAGCGCTGCACAACCATCAGCTACTTCGTTGTTTTTCAACCACGTTATACACCAAGCGATCTCTGCGCAGAACAGCGACTATAAATGTAAAAGACATCTGATTACACAACCTACCTTTTGAAACTACTAGTTTCTTGGCTTCCTGAGCGACTGTCAACTTATGAAGAATAAAGTACACTCGTTAAAACTAAGCTTTGTTCGTATCACACCCAATTCATACCCCATGAATAAGATTCCGGTAGGTCTACCTAATGCATACGCGGTACACCTTCGAAGTCTTCACTGAAATCTTCGTCTTTGTGGGATGTTACGCAGCCTACATTGGTAGTTAGTTACCGATGTTTCGGGACAATCTATCGTTCCCATCTTCCAGGCAATGATCTCATTTACATCGCGACGGAAGCTCGAAATCACAAAAGGTCTTTGCTACTATCTGCACATTTATACCTTAAGCGAGAGATGGCCGGGCCTTCGGAGTTTGTATATCATCTTGTAAACAAAATATCTTCAGCATTTGCACATTTATGCCGAAGTAACTAATTTCGTGGATAATACTTTTTCACAAGATAAGAGTTGCTTAGCTAACAAACATCTTCCCCCTACCTTTTTTTCGGAACCGGAATTTCATTACCATGTTCCCCGAGAACATGTTACTCATTCCTACTCCTAGCCATACCAGTCAAATATGGCTCAAATCCTAAGTCTGTATTCCTCTGCTAGCCACTACCTCACCTGACTACAGGATGAACATTTTGTATACGTTCTAATCCACTCCGTCGTTGGTCAGCCTCTATCCTCACTTTTGAAACTCGGGTTGTGTCGGTACTCTCAGGCCAATCTCAACCGTAACCGCGGACACACTGCTTTTTACGTCACTAAGAGAACACGCTCGATCGTAATCATGGAAAAATTGGCCTTGGCGGTACTCAGAAACCAGTCAGCACAGCAAGAAGGCGAACCACATATGTGATATGCACCACATGTATAGGAGGAAGGCCCATTATAATATCAAGTTCTCTATTGAAGCGAAAGTCTTCCAGGTTCTCTCTTACTTCCTTCCTTCCTCCTCTCATCCAGGTCCTCCTCTTCCTCATCCTCCTACCCACCCACAGTCCGAAACGGTGTATCTGAACTCCTCTGCTAGGAGAGAAGCATGCTTTTCTACACGTTATTATTTGCCTTAGACTAGAAAGCAGGAATACAGAAGCTCCTCAGCTGACTGATAACGGAGCTAATTAAATTACGTAAGCTGTAGTACGTTTGGAGCAATGCACCTGTATGACGATCCAACAAGGCACGTTTTTGCAGGTTACCGACCAATAACCTCTCCCAGTTTTTTTGTGTTTAACATTATGTATTTTTAAAGCGTCTATTATTTTGGTAAAACAGTAGTCCAAGGATGATTATACTATAGAAGCACACAGCTGTCAATCAGGAAAGTGAAGACTTTCTCAGTGGGAATTAGTCGAGAGCCTGATTGTTTGTAATTTCTAATTACAGAAACTGGGGCTGATCACTGGGTTGGCTACCTGCAGCGTACCCGAGTCTTTCGCTTCCAGCTTCTGTTCTTAATCAAATAAAAGAAAGTCGTGTTTCAGAAACCTGCAGCTTCCCGGTCTGTAATAGCAGGGAAATGAACACAGACCCTGCACTGCCATTCTTCGTAACAAGATTGGAACAATTTTAGTCCATAGTGGAGAAGGCAGGATTTCGACATGCGTCGTTTTCAGCGTGACATTCTGAATGCACTCAGCTGTTTCAAATAGCTTGAATTAAGACGCAAACAACTTCTGTTAATCTTGGGTACTGTCGCTTCTCAAATTCGAAAGCGGAGGCACTGTCGCTCCCACCACAAAAGTTCGTGCGACCTCCATATTATTATTATTATTATTATTAACTTTTTAGTCTTTATTAGCTTTATTCTCGTTTTGTTGTGTATATTTAATATTTTTGCGTTTTGTGTGTTTATGCTGAATTAGTAATAGACACTTGTACTGTTAAACCTGCATGTTAATAAATACCCATCGAATAATAATAATAATAATAATAATAAAACAGGTAGAACATTCGAATACCATAAGGGATGGTGAATAGAAGCCGGACGCAGCATCTACAACAGAAGAAGAAATGGAAATTCATCAACAACGGAATCAGATTTACAAATTAAAAGAAAAAATTGAAAGTACGTATTATCACGTGACACAAATAGAAATTGACAAGAGACCAAGATTACAGAAAATCCAAAATATGTTTAAAATGAAAACAATCATGCAAATGACAAATAAAGCAATGGAAGAAATACTAGACGGAAAAGATCTAAATATCACTCAGTTAAACCGCCTCATTTATGCAGCAGCAACGGTTATTACATAAGAAATAAATGGAACAGGAGAGTATAAATTATAAACACAGAGATCAAAAACACCCCTGTGGGTTAGACGCATACAGGAGAGCATAAATGATATCAGAAAGGAACTGTCAGCTTTGGTGGAAATAAAAAGAGATACCAGAAAGGTACAGAACATAAAAAGAACCGGACTACTTAAGAAATATAACCTAGAAAAAAAAAAGAAAATTTGGATCAAGTGACTGAAGAGCTTAAACAAAAGGTTACAGCAAAAACGCACCGATTATCTAGAAACAGGAAAAGACAAAACCAGTATTACCGAAATAAGCTGTTTAGGACAGACTGCAAGAAATTTTGTAACTGTCTCAGGCAGACACATTCCAGTGTGAAAAATGCACCAAACAAAGAGGAAGTGGAGAACTTCTGGAGGGAAGTATATAGGAAAGGAGTTCAACTTAATGGAGAGCCGCACTGGATTAAAAACCATTACCAACAAAATCCAAGCATGGAATGGAGCCCAGAATGTGAAAAAGACGTTGCAAAGGCACCAAGAACAACGCTAAACTGGAAAACCCCTGGAAAAGACCAAATAACAAATTTTTGGCTCAAGCACCTTCCAGCAACACACAGGCAAATAGCTGCACTTTTTAACAAATTGTTTGAAGAAGATCAAATACCAGAGTGGTTAACGGCAGGAGTAACATTCCTTATTAAAAAAAACGAGAATACTGAAAATCCAAAGAATTACAGACCTGTGACCTGTTTGCCTACAGTATACAAACTTATGACATCTATTATAAGCAGGCGTATGCAAAAATATGTGGATGATGAAAATTTGATGTCAAAAGAGCAGAGAGGGTGCTGCAGCGGATCGAAAGGATGCAAAGATCAGCTGATAATTTCCAAAGCAATACTACAAGAACGTAAAAGCAGGGAAAAATTATTGTGTATGGCACGGATTGATAATCAGAAATATTTCGACAGGGTGCCACACAGTTGGATAATCAAATCCCTAGAGTTAATTGGGATCAATAATAAAGTTATATCATTCACCAAGGTCATGAGCTACTGAAGAACACGTATGCGCCTACACACAGAAAATAAGCTAATAGAAACAGACGACATAAATATACAATGTGGAATATATCAAGGATACTCACTATCACCACTGCTCTTTTGCATTTGCTTAATCCCTCTCACTGAAAAACCGAATAGGTTGAACACAGGATATGAAGAGCACACAACAAAGACACCTAATTTATATGGATGACTTGAAGTTGATTGCTAAATCAGAGGAAGAGCTCCAAAAACAGATACAAACAGTTAAAAACTTCAGTGCTGATATCCACATGGAATTTGGACTTGAAAAATGTGCCAAGATTGCATTTAAAAGAGGCAAACTAGTTCACTCGCAAAATTTAGCGATCGACATCAACAGAGAAATACAAGAGGTAGAACAGGGAGAAACGTACAAGTACCTCGGGATTGAGGAAAGTGAAGGCGTACAACATCAACAAATGAAAGAAATATTGAAACAAGAATACAACAGGAGATTAAGAATGATACTGAAATCTGAACTGAACGCCAGGAACAAAATTACAGCGATTGGAGCACTAGCTGTCCCAGTGTTGAGGTACAGTTCTGGTGTAATTAACTGGAGAAGTGAAGAAATAAAAAATATTGACAGGAAAACTAGAAAGATGCTAACAGTGTATAAAATACATCACCCAAAAGCTGACATAGACAGGCTATATGTAAAGAGGAAAGAAGGAGGGAGAGGACTGGTGCAAATCGAAGCGGCATATAGAGCAGAAGTAATTAATATTGCAGAATAACTTAATACAAATTACAAAAAAGATCAGTTTGCAAATATTGTTAAAAACCAAGAAAGCACTCAACCAAATATGAACTCAATAATTAAGGCAGCAGCAAAGATCGCAGAAGAATTAAGTCAACCAAATAAGAAGAGCGACGCAAAACAGGAGGGAATACAACACACAAAGGCAAGATTGGGAGAGTCCCTAAAAAAATGGAAAACAAAGTAATGTATGGGCAGTACATTAGAAATACAGATATACAGCTTATTAGTGAAGAAGACACGTTCCTCTGGCTATCGAAGGGAGACCTAAAAGCAGAAACTGAAAGTGAAATAGTGGCAGCACAAGACCAAGCGTTACAAACAAAATATTATGCAACAAAAATATTGAATGCTGAGACAAATAGCAAATGCAGACTTTGCCAACAATTTGATGAGAAAATAGATCACATAATATCAGCATGCCCAGTACTGGCAAAAGAACAGTACATAAAAAGACATGATAGAGTGTGTGCACAACTACACTTCAAATATGCAAGGAAACAGTGGTACAATTGGACAAAAAACACTGGTTTGAATATGTGCCAAAATCAGTAGAAGCAAGTGAAGGAGGCAAGGTAACCATATTGTGGAATCAACAAGTACAAACTGACAGAACTATCTCCAACAACAAACCAGACATTATAATCCGTGATAATGAAAAGGGAACATGTATGTTAATAGAGGTTGCAATCTCAGGAGACAGAAATGTGATGAAACCGAGAAGATTCTAAAATATAAAGACCTTACAATAGAAATAGAGCGCATGTGGAATGTAAAAACAAAGGTGATACCAGTAATAATAGGGGTGACTGGGACTATTTCAAAGTCATTTAGAAAATACGTGAGCAACATACCGGGAAAGCATGAAGTCAAGGAACTAGAGAAAATAGCCATATTGGGCACTGCACACGTACTTCGGAAAGTACTAATGTAAAATACAATAGATTCAGCATTGAAACTATATAAGTACCATGAATAGTAACAACAGAATAGCTGCAACACTGTATTCCTTAGGGACATAGTTTTCTCAGAAATATAAGTGTAAATACCCTGCATACAGGAGATGATGATGATGGTGATGGTGATAATAATAATAATAATAACTAATCGTAGGAAATTTGAAGGACAATGTTAACTATAAAAGCCACCTGCTGTAGCTTTTAAAAGCTCTTTTCTCCGCACAATGTGTTCGTTTGGTTCTTGTAAGGCTTGCCGTAAACATCGAATATTTGTCTAAGTGTCATTTACTGATTCGTCTTTGTATTCGAGATGGAGACTGTACTCGCTGCGATGTAGGAACGAAATTTTTATATACATAACTTAGTTCAAAAGTTCTCAAAATGTCTTAAAATCTAGGAGTCAGCGCCAACTCCTAGTGTCTAGAACAGTGACATACAGCAAGTTCCATGCTAATCACCCATCAATATTAGGCGCAACTGTTTGTAATTCAATCGCCACGGCGATCTGGTGACCGGGAATTGTGCGCTTCTGATTTGTATTAATTTCGGGCTTCAAGGGCCGGTCTATATGAGGTTTGTGGTGGTAAAGTGCACTGGGACAGGTTTTTCTCCGAGTACTTCGGCATTTCCTTGTCAGTACCATTGCGACAATTGTCCTACTCATCTTCCAGACAATCGGGGAGCATGAAGAAGGAAAAGTAATTCCACTTTTTTTTTTAAACTTCATAAAGTTCATTTCTAAGGGCGCCCAAAACTGCTGAGTTTCAATGTGTGAAGATGTGATCACACGTGCGCCATGCACGTAGTTGCGATAGTCAGTAGGACCGCCCAGAGTGATAAAAACATGTGCTAAGCCGAAACTTACACAGAATGGACTCATCTTCCATTGTATAGGATGGCCCGTATATCACAACCAGTATTTCACCATACAAACCATCATCAAAATGACGCTAATGACAGTGCTCTTAAAATTACTCGGATATTTCGTTGTAGCTAAGTCAGTATAGTGTTTGGTTACGATGAATGGATTCCATGAAGAGGCAAGGACTTTTCCCTTTGCCCCCAGGTCTGGATAAGTAATGGGTCCATCCCTTGCCCCATTCAATTGTTATTAGTGTCCGTTTTCCAGGGAGTCATCTGGTCGGGAGATGAGTTGATCATTCACCTTCAACTAGTGCCGGGTTTTGGAATGCCTGGAGAACTTCGTAGCATATTGATCAAGGATTTTACAACATTTCCATTACATAATTCCCTTGTACATGCCATGAAGGCATGTAGGGTACGTGAAGATACAACTCCACTCATTCTTCACCTCGGCAGTACAGAGAATCCAAGGTAACCATCGAATCGAAGCTGGGTGAGTCTCAGAGCCGGGTCCGGATGTTTTATAGAGAAGTCTCGCTTCTGCTGCGAATCGAACCTCGGATGGTTCGACCCCTAACCTAGCCAGTGTATCGACTACGCTATGGATTAGGCATAGTGAGTTAATTACAGTTACGTTTATCGCAACATTGACTTATTAATAGTGCGTAAAATCCAGAAACCTAACGCAGGGCTGTAATGGGTCGATACATTAAGACAACCCGCCAATAATGTGCGTTGTGTTTTTCTGCTAGGCGGTCGGTAGCATCTCGCTGGCCGATGTTGCCCGCGGGCCGATAATTGAGAGGCGTATCGTACGTATGGCTTATGCACTCATTCTTCTATTTTTTCTTGTAGCTTGAGCATTTACCGTGCCCTGCGCCTCTTATTGCTGTAGGTATAAACTGTGCAGCTCAAGGGCATAAGGCTCATCTTCAAAACCACACCTTAAACATTTTATTTCCCGTCCTTATGAGCATTATGTGTTTTTTAAACACAGTTTTAGCGTCCATGTGTTAATATTTGCGTCTTTCATATGTTCATTTTTAGCTGTGTTTTTCTCCTTTAGCTCCGCAATGTCGACACAGTAAACGTGATGTACCATCAATATAATTCGAGTACTGGAGACACAGTTACAGTCCTTCTTAACCACTGTACTGGACGGAGATGCGTGCCAACTCACGCCCAGGTCGTTTTAACCCGGTAAAATTTCCTCGTTGTCACTCAATAGGAGCCTTGTTGGACTCCACAGTCAATCTGATACCTGCGGAGACTTGGCCTGGAACCGAACCACGATTTTTCTGTTGTCCTGCCCGTGGTCACGGAACCAACTGAGCTATTCCGACTCCTCTATTTCGTAATGACCACTGAACAGTCTCTTGAATTTCGTGTAAATAGCCAACCTTATCCTTAAAGATTTCGCGCCAAACTTCACAACCCAAGTGGATTGCTTCCGACGAAAATTTCTTTAAGCATCTTCTGATTAGTAGGAATTTTTATGAGGGTTGGACACGAATTTATTCAACTCCAGCGTGGAATGCTAGATTTTTGTCATAACATTCCGTTCATAGTACGGATCGCTGCCCCATAGGCGTTGGGCTCTCAGTCTCGGTTACGCTTTGCTTTGTCCCTCCCTTCTGTTTAGACAGAAAACACGAAACTGTATCATTGGGTTGCTGAGTCTTCATAGCACGTCGATGTGGCAACCCTAATGAGACTCACGTTTCTACGTCAAATGAACAGTACGCACAAAACAAATACGATTGCCGATGATGTGTCCGTCGTTCCAGGTTATGAAACTGCGGCACATAACAGAAAGACAGAGACCTGGTTACCGCAGTGCCTAGCTAACACGTGACTTAAGGAAGGACATGCTTTGGACTTAACCTTTAATGCACTTGCTCAGTGGAGCAGAGTACTTACGAAGTTGACGGTCGCTTAGCTGATGAAGAAATCCCGCACCTTTTTTGCTTAGGGCAGTCATATTGACGTATGGTTTCAGCCCTCGCCCACACACCGCATTTCTGAAATTTATTTCACTGTTGTCCCTAAATCCAGGTTATGACATGGTCCTGTCCCCTTCTCTTCTCGATTAAGATTTGGCTTTGCTTATCTCTGCCATTTATGGTACCCTCCCTGCCAATCTGAATCAGTTCGATTTACACATATTAGTAATAATTCGAACAGTAATTTGACGTTTCTTGAAAATTTTCAATCGTAGTGACTGTTCGAGGCCAAAACCGTTTGTAAATATGTCCGAAACCGGAATGCGAGATCATAAGCGTCACTGATACACGATTAAGCTGAAGTTAATTAGCGCCGTTTCTTAGTGTTTTTGACATTGAGTGATGAAAAATTTATCGACATGTTTGCACCTCACGCGATCCCTCTCCCCCCACCGCCAGAACCTCGGTGTCAGTGAATCTCAGGTACTGGACCGTTGTAACATCGACTTAGTATTTATTCAGGCACTCTAATTGCCTTTATTGTATTTCTGCCAGTTTGCACCTCTTTTCCTTACACCCTACTAGCAGAGGCTCTTTTACCCTTTTGTTAAATTTCTCATTATGTCCCGACCTGTCATTGGTTACAATTTTACTTTTTCTATGTTTATTTACTGTCGACCCTGAGTAGAGTAGAGTCCTTCTGGAGAACCTGACAGTTCCTCAGCTAGTCAAGAAATTTTCCGCGTTTCATGGGGGTTTTTTATCGCCGCTACCGTTATAACCCCACCACATGGCCCTGTGCTGGGCTCAGATCAGTCGAGTCCACTCTCTACCACTCTATTTCTTGAGGATTCTTTTAAGATTATCCTCCCGTCTTCTCCCAGGTCTTCCAAGCAGTTTCTTTTCTTCGAGTTTTCCCAACGAAATACAATACTCATTCTTCCTTTCCCCCGTATTGCTTCACTTCAAACAATACTTTACACCAAACACACACACAGTTCTCCCCTGGTTCTCTATACTGCTCTATTCTGTGGCACAGTTGTCGCTCGTGGAAGGTGCGTACACGGTTTGGAGAGGAAACCCGAGGCGAAGAGACTACTCGGAAGACCTAGATATAGATGGGAGGAGAGTATTAAAATGAATCTACAAGAAATATGATGAGGACACGGACTGGATTCATCTGGCTCAGGATAGGGACTAGTCGTGAGCTCTTGTGAATGTAGTAATGCACCGTCGGGTTCCATACAATGCAGGGGATTTCTTGGAACAGCTGAGGACCTGTTAGCTTCTGAAGAAGAATCCTGTTCCATGGAGGCAGGTCGTTTTAGTTAGTTAGTTCGTGTTCGCCTTAAATCCCGGGCGACTGTACAGTGGCGCCTAATGTTTGTGGGTCCTCCGTGCGCAGTTTGCTTCATGTCGGTCTTCGGGAACCTAGAATGTCGAGATGGCTTCTGAATATTTAAAAAAATTTGTGCACCCCTGCTTTAACGTTTGTTGATTGGCTTTGTTTTATTGTAATCTCTCAGACAGGGAAGAGTGGCTCCGGCCTCTTGAAGAATACTGCCTTCTGGGACATCGCACTTATGAGGCAAACATTTACGAGTGTTTTGAAGTAACCAGTTCTTCCATCTCTATATGGAGGTGTTACGCCAATATGACAGTGTCTTATGTCCGTAGAAATGAAAGGTTGTATATTATTATTATTATTGAAATTCTTACGAAGAAATTTTCTGTTGTGATTAAGAAAACGTTTATATCGAGTGATAGACGCATGGTGTAACACTGGCAGTAATCTCACCTCACGTGCTTAGGCTGTACTGTTGTTTAAAGCAGCCATATTGGATGCAATTGTAGCAGTGTTCAGGTGCTAAACTTAAATACCTTAAGTACAGCTTGGGGCACGTGGTGGCGCAGTTGGTTGAGGTACTGCGTTGCAAGCCGGAATGTCGATGGTGCCATTTGAATTTTTCATTAACGTAATCCTGGAGTCGACTCAGGAATATTTCCAAAAGGGGGGGGGGGTAAATACGGCCGGTGGTCAGGGCTGACGTTACCACCTTCGCGTGCCCATCCTCCTGGAACCCTCAGGGTCGGTCCAGGCCTGTACGAGCATTGCTTTACCTTCAGCTGGTAGAACATTCATCTTCAGCGAAACACGAGGGTATTTTTCTTTAGGCCTCGTTGGTTCAGTAGTTTTGTCTATGGGGCTTTTTAGACGGAAAGTAACACCAGCGCAGTGTGAATATAAAGGAGGGTAACTGTTGCCTTCGACGGCTCTGAACTTTGCTGTCTACTGAATTATGACACTCTGAAGTCTGTCAGCAATTCACGTACCTCTCATTATGTTACGCCTTTCTTTGCTGTTTGGTTACTCTGACTGTGCTTTATCTGAGCAATCGATGTTAATGATTCGGCTATGGGCTGGCCGTCTCCTTTTCCAATTCCCAGCAGTGGCATGCAGAACGTCTTATGAGCCTACTCTGTCTCCTATTCAGTGGGTAAAGGGGACTTTTTCCCCTAGGGTAAAGCGACCGAAGCATGAAGCTGACCACTTACCTGCATGTAGTGCCGAAGTGAGGGATGAGTAACGTTGTACCTCAATTTGCCACTACGCCTTCTTGGCTTGTGCAGGGTCAATTTTAGGTTTTCCTTCACAGTCGCAGTCAAAGTCAGAGTGTGACTTAAAAACTGTTTGTCGGCCTGTGCTGTGGTCAGCATCATCTCCGAAGATGTAAATGCAGGTATTTTGCGGCTGAATGGACCGGGCTGATTCTAACTTTACTGCCATGAGTCAGATACTTTAAAACTCTTCATTTTCAGGATTTAAAACAGGAGCTTCCAGCTTTCAAGAACAAAAGGAACGTGGGTTGTGATGCTGTAATTACGGGAACAGTTACAACTGTAGAATAAATAACGTTGCATATTTGTGGAATCTTCCGTAGAAAGTTTCTTACTAAGACTTGCCTTCACGCATACTTGTTGTATTACATGATTGTTGATTTTGATACCAATAATATTTGTGGCAGAGTTACGAATTATGCGGAATTACAAATGCGAGGAACTTCCACTTTTTTACAGTACAAATATCTGTGCTTTCTCTGTTCGTACATTATTCTCTTCTTCCGAAAGTAAGATCCTTGGTTCATGCCTCAGGTACGCCTAAGTGGGATAAACTTATGTAACTCTTTAAAACGTTACTGTAAACACGGTCTGCTTTCACGTTTAGAGAGTCTGTGGTTTGCCCATATAGTACAAATGTATTTCGTGTTTAAGTCATACATTTAATTTTTAAAGAAGGTTTGGATGAATTGCCTACGTTAATATATTAAAATTTAGGTAATAAATCGCATTCAACGTAGTTTAAACAAAAGATTCTTACTAAATAACTATGATATTTTCATCGTCTTGTTACCCTTCAGGTTTGTTTTGTTTTGTTGTCTCAATGTCCAGCTCTAACCCTATGGACACAATAGCAGGCACAACACCAGCAAGTCCACAGTATCCGTAAATGTTTAACAAGATAGGCAATGCAGGTGTAACGTAACATAGAGGCGCATTTGTGCAACCATTGTTGCAGTGGAAAAACAATAAGAATCCCATATTCTGAGTGTGTGTTTGCAGCCTTAGTTATCTAGCGTGAAACGTGCATGCGACATATTGCCATCTGTGGCCTGTCCGGCTCTACAGAATTTTTCCACCTTATCTCATATACGTCACGATTTTCGAAAATAATTTATCGAACATAAAATGTGTGTTTTGATTTTCTCTACAACTTTTGTTTGATACATTTCTCATTTAAGGAGAAATGAGCGAGATGTGATTAAAAATGTGTATTGGTCCTCATGTAAAGTGCCCGCTGTTCTTGTACGATTTTAATGAAATTTGTATTTTCTCAACAGAGTTTAGAAAAATCCTCAAGTATCAAATTTCATAAAATTCCGTCCGGTGGAAGCCGAGTTGTTTCATTGCGGTCTGACAGACGGACATGACGAAGGTAATAGTCGCTTTTCGCAATTTTGCCAATATGCCTAAAAGTGGATTGCTGTGTAAAAGCGCTGATAATAGTAAACAACTCCGTAGAGCAGAAACATCTCAAGAATCTACTTGCCTTTCACCTGGCCGGAAACCCCCGCCTTTTATCCGACCCTAATCTTCAGTGCCGCTCTTTAGTCCAGTCCACGCCTTCAAATCTAATTTCTCTGAGATACAGTTTGATATTTTTCTTCAGCTTACGACAACGTCTCCATTTTTTTGCCTAATTAAATTTTTTCCTTACCAACGTCTACTGTGAAGAAAGAAGCAAGATGAGCCTCCGAAAGTGACGTCACAACATACCAGACTGTACGACTTCTTAATCCACAAGGGCGTAACCTAATTTTTATTGCCGTAAAAATCGTCTAAAGAATCTGTGTTGCCTCTTCATGTTTCTTGAATATCATCTTGTCTCATTGGACGCTGTATAACGTCTGCACTTGTCACACCTTCGGCATAAAATCAGCCTATTCGATTCGAGGAATGCAAGAAAAAGTGTAACAAATTAACCTCATGCATGTCATTTGTATCATTTTCGAAGGTACCGTAAATTATTCCACGGCAATTTCCATTTGTATCATTTTCGAAGGTACCGTAAATTATTCCACGGCAATTTCCATTTGTATCATTTTCGAAGGTACCGTAAATTATTCCACGGCAATTTCCATTTGCAATTTAATATTCGTTGACCATCTCCCATTGGGCACTTTAGTAATCTGTCCCATTGAAAGCGTCTTTAAATAAGCTCAAGAAACTGAAGAAATAGTAGACAGTATCTCCTCACGATTCTTGATCATCTTTCCATTTTGTTCGACAATATACAAAATGCCTGTTACCGTGGAAGCCCGAGGTCAACCCCCATTTCAGGCCATGTGGAATTTGTGGTGAACAAAGTGACAATGGGACGGTTTACTTTCTTAATACTTCCGTTTTCCTCTGACAGTATCATTCAACTAATACTTCGTGGTCATTCATTAACCCACTAACGCTAAATGCATTCAATTAAAAGAGAACTTTGAACGGGTACACCAGAAGCTCATAACTTGCACTTGCGTGATCTCAAGCTTATTCAAATACCCCCCCCCCCCCGCCCCCCCCCAAACAGTTCTTTGTAAAACTTTTACAAATTTCAGGAAAAATATTACTTGTGACATGCGCCTTTTTGGCTTGCGAATTTCTCAGTTATTTGTTTACAGCAGGCGCCAGAACACCCACCCACGATTGAGGACAGAAATTTCACTGTGATTTAGAACAAAGAATTTGGGTCACTGCAGCGTTGTTAGTGGTCTTGTTTACAATCTGGTCGCTCCAATGAAGATAAGATACTACTTCTGTCTCTGTCGTACAGTATGGCTCACGATTCAAATGAATGTCAGCGTTGTACAAACGTGGAGAAAAGGTCAGTGGACGTAATACGTTCAAGAAAATGGCGTCTCAGTGGCGGCTATAAATACGGCTTGAAAACGGTATCTACATGAAACCATCCCCCCCCCCCACTACGACCACGATGATAATGCTAACAACAAACAGAAACAGAAGATTTCCTCAGCTGATTTCATGTTATCATCATGGCGCAATCTGTCTTACGACAGGTCCATAGCCTCTTCCAAAGCGTGTTTTCCACAGAGTACGATGTAGGTACTTCTCTTTCAATTTCCAGTATCTTCTCCTTAAAGCCATCCAGTAATTGCTTACTTCTTCTACCTCTTTTTCTCGTCCCTGCTATCTTTCCTTCTACCTGTCCTCCAGTAATGTGTTTTAGAAGGCGCTTCCGACGTCAGATATGACTAATCCAGTTAGCCCTCCTTCGTTGTATTGTATGTAGGATGTTCTTTTTCTCTCGACTTTATGCAATACTTTTTTATTTTGCGTTTCATTTTTTCACGCGATCGGTCCATCTGATCTTCTCCATTTCTCTCCATCACGATGTTTCATAACTTTGAAAGTGTTTCTGATCTAGACTCCGAAGTATCTAAGTTTCAGCACCAATCAAAGTAATGCTCCCAATACATCAAGGTGATAAATACTTTTTAAAATTCCTTTCCTAGAGGTTTCCATTTCGTCTTTTATGCTACATAACTTTGTACCGTGATGCTAAATATTGAAAGAAAAGGACGTTGGGGCATTGCGTGTCACTGCACTTGGCCTAGTAGAAATTGTTTGACATATTTCTATTGGACAGATTTGTTTATTGGACAGTTTCTTATTCAATACAGTGAAATAGTGGCCTAAACTTCCGATTAACTGGGAATCGCGAATATAGAAGGGCAGCATTTTGCTCATCTCTAGATTACATTATTATAGAACCTACCTCGCCACAGGATGATACAGAAAATTTACACTGACAAGTTTTCCTCCGAGTACTTCAGCTGTCACCTATTAGCATCATTCCACCAATGCTCCACACTCATTAGTCTGTCACCGACGCTTAGCAATTGATAGTGTCGTTAAATAACACTAAATGAACCTTACTGCTGATATCACACTTATTCCTGCTTCACGCTGAACTCCAGTACCCAGCCACCTGGAAATAAAAATTATCAAACGCCCGCCTTTTCCATTTCTCTACCCTTTTGTTGAAACTCTACACTGACATTTTCACCAGTACATGACATTCACCCTGAAACACTGGAAAGAATTAAACTTATGCCTCGTCCAATACCCGCAGACCGATTTTATATAGTTTAAAAATTTTTTACGAATGATAATCAAGTAACGAATTTTAGACGATATCGATAGCCCTGAAAATCGTATTGCTGTATCGAGGATAATATCAAGTGAAAATATCCATTGTTTCACTGTTGGTTTGAGTGAAAGAGACAGGCAGACTTGTGACGACGTCTGAGTCTAAGTGTGCTGGAAGTGTGGATGGCAGCAGAAGAAGTAGCTGCAACAGAATTCGATGACTAATTTATACCCTAGCCCAGCCGATCAAGAACCTGTTTGTTCCCCTGCTACCCTGTGTTTCATAAGTTGAGAACTGATTTAATTGGATGCTGCTAACAAGACACTGTTTTTTGCTTAAAATATTATTATGCTTGAAATTTATAGATCGCTGGTCCATCCAAATGTGGATGGGTGCCACACTAATATAAAATGAAACAACACCTTTTATGTTACCACATGGCTGTTTTATATATGTGGTCGACTTGCTGACAAGGATTAGGAAATGTTTTCGACATTATTGTTACGCTTTGGACTTAGGGAGAGGTCATTAAAAAACATCTGCTCGAGAGGGGTTAAGGATAAGTGAGGAATTCGTTAGTTAAAGGCCTGAGTGTTTATGCCTTTTGCAAGCAGTAAAACAACGATTTTGATATATGCAGGGAGAACAATATGAAATATATTATTGACGGCGATCGTGATTCAGACCAATGTTCGAATGAAAGGGGTCCTGTCTGGCGGGTAGCATAATATATTTGGCGGAGACGCGTTGCCGACCATTTAATTTCGAGGTCTGGGATTACTATATGCAAAAGAAAAGTACCTTATCCTCACTGGGTTTGTTGCTGTGAACTCCCTGTTCCTGTTTGTTCAACCTTTTGAGGAGCCCATTGATTACTTTATGCACCACCATGTTTAAAATTCGGAAGTTCTTATTTCTGCTGACACAGCGCACTTGTGTGTTTTACGTGGGAACACATAATGTATTTATATTTCGCGTGATTCTCAGAGATGTAATTGAGATTTTCGCTCTACTGTGTTGTTATGCTGCTTGTGTTGGTAGTCGTTCACCGACGTTTCGGGACAAATATCCTTCCCATACACAAGAGCCAAAAGGTGCAAGAAGGAATAAGGGGTTTCTCCGAGTACTTTGGTTTTCCCATGTCCACGTCATGCCACCAATACTCCATAGTCATCTTCATCTATACATTTCTCTCATCAGAAGGACAAACGGACGAATCCTGGGAACCTTCCTAAAAGCAATGTTCTCTTGGAAACAAGGAACATAGCATATACAAATACTTTCAATTCTTTTATTCTCAAGAGGGTTAAATTTGCCGCTTCAAAGTCTTGAGACATACGAGTTTAAGACACACCTGTGATTATTTCTTCATGCGTGTGATGAATGATCGTAGTCCCTGAGGTTCATGGCCACGTGGCAGCAGTTTATTCTGGCACGTCATTCATTACAAGAATAGCCCAAGTGGTGGTAAATGTAACTGTTGTTCAAAGTGGTCCAGTGAAAGTCATGTGTCAGATGTCCGCGGGAAAAAGTGTTGGAAGTTGCATCAGCAAGTTTTACTTACATTTCATGATATAGACATTACTTGTGTGTCACAAGTACTTTCATTAAAAAAATGTGCTATCGCAGTTTTGATGAGTTTTAACCTGTTTATGATCGTGTAATGCAGCATGTCCCTTATTTTTCGCGTTGGTTGTTCCAGTCTTTGTAGTCATCTTTCGGTACATCTGCTGCTGTGGGAGTGAAGCGCCAACTTCTGCAGACAATGACAGCATTAATTGGTTACTAAACCAATGTTTATTTTGAGTGGGCCGGGATAGCTTATTCGGTATAGCGACTCACTAAGGGCTGGATGGCCCGGGAATAGAATCCCGGTGCAGCGAGATTTTCCACACCCGTCCAGACCGGCCCTGGGGCGCATACAGCTCCCTATACAATGGGAACCGTTTCTTTCCCGTGGCAAAAGCGGTCGGGGCGTGTTATGGAGTAAACTTTACTTTGAGTAATATGTTCAGATTGTATGAAGATTGTATCAAGTCGTATGGTTTGTGGTAATAGAATAGACTGGATAATGACTTCGAACTCTTTTGGTCCCGATTCACTAGATTTGTAGTATTAGTCGATACAATAGACCTTTGGAACTGTCCCAGAGTGGGGGACACAATTATATCCCGGGTAATACTGAGTCATTTGAGGCTGTTAACACTTTAAAACGCCGAATTAAATCCCATGTACCATTTGCTGGCATTATTAGGAGCTCACCATATTCTCCACGTTAGCAGGATAAGGGTTAATTCATAAGGTATCCGAATATCGTCCTTCCTGCAAAGGAATTGTAATGTTTGAGTGACAGAATTAATGTCATTGCAATATGTATCAAAATTTGTGTGATGGTGTGTTGTGAGTGTACCAGTTTGACTGCGGATTGTTAGCACAATGACACTGTGTGAAGTGTTAGCACAATGACACTGTGTGAAGTGTTAGCACAATGACACTGTGTGAAGTGTTAGCACAATGACACTGTGTGAAGTGTTGGTATACCGAAGTGACACAAAAGCCCTAACCTGTAGGGTTAGAGTTTGTGTGATTTTCTGTCTCTATTATGAACACTGAAGGCATAACCTCATGGACTACACTTTGGAAAGAGGAAAAAATATCGCTCGAAATAAGTTTGTCGCAAATATTATGTTACTGCAGATTAATTATTGATACAGTTCCACTGCAATTAACGTCCGTGCCACAATACAACGTGAGTTGTAAAACCTTTGATTTAAGCGATTCGGTTATGAATAATGTTGAAAGTACGGTCGTAAATATTTATTTCTCTGAACATTAATCGTACGTTTCTCTAGACTTATAATTACCCAACCAATATGTGTAGGTTCCTGAGTATTTCTCACTGACCATCACGAAATTGGGGTGTTTAGGTCTGTTTTTCACTACAATGATTTTTCGAATGTGCACTAGAGACGTAAATTAAAGCCTTGTTTATTTTTGTCAACAAGCTCAAAGCGCTTGCAGTTAGGAACGTTTATCACGTTATTGTCGCCGCTAACATTCTTGTGAACGGAATGATTAGACGCTTGGAGGGGAAGATGGGGAAGTGCTCTGGTGGGGGAAAAGCCACAGTCCAAAGGGAATGTGGAGGGGATCGATTCATGATACTTCTGTCTGGGGCCTCAGTGTAATGTTTTGTAGCCTTACCGAGCTGAAGTACATCCAGCGCTCTTCAAGTGCAGAGATTTGTGCGTGGGGGAAGTGAGGCGGAAGTCCGAACATTGTGACGTGAGTGATTATCCTGTCAGGGCGAGATGAAACAGAACTGACAAGCGCTTGTTCAGGGATACTCCAGGTCCATTAAAACGCGCCGCGAGTACCGGGCAGTATCACGGCAGAGATAATTAACAACAATGCTTGAACACACTGTATATTCATAGTATCTGAAGATTATGTGTTGACTGGCTTGATTCTGTTTGTCTAACGACCCGCTGTTTCGCTTTGAGGCTAATGGTAGGGACGTCCGAGGTAATTTTGAATCATATAGAATCAGGCTGCAAGTCCTTTTGCTTCCCGAGAGGTACAGATGCAGATGTTGCTAGAGATGTAACAGCAAGTGTGGCGCGGTTTACTTCACTGTGCAGAAGTAGAATTTTCCAATCTGTTCTGTCGACTATTGCCGAAAAGACAAGGGCACTTGTGCTCCATACGACAGAGATTCTGGCTTCTAATATAAATCTGAAGGCCATCTGATCCTCATTGATATCCTGGCTTAGTTTCTCTAAGCATATTCTGGGACAGTACCCAAAAGTATGGCATGCTGAGCTACATCTGAGGTTCTGATATCGGTGTTGCTGGGGACTTAACTCTTCTGGTATATGAAGCTGTTTCAGGTGAGTAGTATTGGACGTTTCGGAAGATAGGTGAAGTTTTGACCGTCAGAGTCAAACGTTCCATGAACAATTGCCGTGAGGAAGTTGTGTTATTCACTTGTGGGTGATGACAACGAAAAAGCGCCGTCATGACCCTTACCCACATAACAAGTCATGCCTTTCCATATGGTTGCTTGGCTCTGAAGATAAGCCGAAACGTGTGAACCAACACACATAACGACGTGGCGCCGGATACGGAAAGACACAATCCTGCGTTAAGTGTCCACAATACACGTACGTCGTTTAATCTGCGTAGCTGACAAAACGGCTTTAAATAAACAAAGAAGAGGCGGATATTTGTAGACGCGTTTGCATGAGTCGCGAAGAGCGCCTATTAACTTCGTCATGCCCATCCGTCAGCCCGCATGTACAGTACCAGTGCGGTTGCCGCTGGACGGATGGATTTCGGTGAAGTTTGATGTTGGGGGGGGGGGGGGGGGGGGTTAATAAAAACCCGCCAATAAAAAAAAAAGTGGGTAAAAGGGGGAAAATACTTGGGGGCCCTTTAAATTAGACCCAAGAGGGCGTTTTT
>Ga0131853_10004432_pt1 | contig 25173 bp, 23 predicted proteins | sample TergutLab28metaG_FD_92764 | JGI IMG/M metagenome (GOLD analysis project Ga0131853, IMG submission 92764) | Labiotermes labralis P1 segment gut microbial communities from Petit-Saut dam, French Guiana - Lab288 P1 (version 2) (version 2) | ecosystem: Host-associated > Arthropoda: Insects >... | reverse complement strand
TTTTCCTAATTTGGAAGCGGGGATAGTTTTGGAGCGCGAAAGAGAAACTGTTTTAAAGATAGCAGATGGGATGTTATCAAATCACGACGCAGATGCCTTAGTTCTTGGCTGCACGGAGTTATCACTTGTTGTAAAGGATGGTGACTTAAATACCACTTTGCTTGATACGGGCAGTATACATATTGATGCAATACTAGAATATATGTTGCAATAGTATATTTTAGGAATGTTGTCTAAGCCTTCTATCTTAGTCAAATCAACATTTTGACTAACAACTATATCCAAGACTGACATATAAGTAATATAATATACGATGCTAACACAACCACATATTATCCATAATTTGATCCATTAACCCAATGCATTAATGTCGCATATTTCTGCTCTGAAATAACGAAAGACTCTGCTCAAGATGAAGGTGTGAATGTCAGATGGATTTGATTTATACGGGAACTATAAGAGCATCTCTAGGTGCCCTATGTGCTCACCAATGAAAAAATCCCGCCGCCCACAAAAGGGCGACGGGGAAATTCGCTTAATGATTTTAATTACTAACTTTTTTCCATATCACTATGTATGTGCGATAATTCAAAGTTCATAAGTAATAATTCTAATCCCCACGTAACGCCGAAACACCGCCATTCTCCTACGAAATAGCCCTTGCCCGCACTACCCATCTTTTTTCAGGTTCATAATAAGCACAGGTAACCATGCTAAGAATGTTGTCATGCGAATGCACCAGCACAGAAGCATCATCCTGTGAAATTAAATTAACGCTCACTACCTCAAAGGTTCTTACACCTGCAGTAGTTTCATAAATAACAATATCACCAGGACGCATATTCCAAATGCCTGCAAAGAAGCTACCAGGTCCGCGATTGTGTGACGCGAGCCCAATGTTGCCGTCCCACTGACTGGTTCCAGGAAAATGGCCAATATAGCGGTCAAGTGTACGCATATCAATACCTTCACGCACAGAGGCAATACGGTTATTTAGTGAAGGAAATTGAATCCTCCCAATAGTGCCATCAGCAAAGGGAGTTACTGTAGTGATGCGCCCTTGCGGCACTCCTTGCTGTGGTTGGTTTGCATTTGGATTAATCGGGGTATGATTCACCGTCATTCCGCCTTGAGCTCCAGGGGTATCGGCCGGACTTCCTGTGCCACCTGCTGATGTTGACCCACTCGCCGCACCTGCCGGATGATTGTTGCCTGCTGCGCTGCCAACCGGAATACTCGTAGAGGCCATTAAGCCATTTCCTGTATTTGACTGCACATTGATACCATGCTCACCGGGCTGAAGAGCCATGGTCGGTGTATTGACACCAATTGCGTGGGCAGCATTAGGATTGTTATTAGCCATAGGTGCAAATGGATTTAACCTATCCGTAGCAAACTGACCGCTAAAGAAACCGGATTGTGTTCCATGCGGTGGTGGTGCCACAGAAGCATGTCTATCCCTGCGTATATTCTGGGTGATATCCGGTGCAACATTGGATGTAGTGGGTCTGCCCCATTGATCCACAGGCCAGGTATTTTCAAATCCATATTGCGGGGCATTGTATGCCCAATTATGTGAGTGATTCCAGCCGTTTGGGGCATGATGTTGGTTTTGCCAATTGGGGTTGCTCCAGTGCTGGGTGTTGAGAGATGTGTTATCAGCGAACACATTTAACGGTGCCAGCACCATAATTGCTGTCATTACCATTGTCGTAATCATTACGAACACCATTTTTGACTGTTTTTTGGGATTTGACTGCCTAAAGGCAGACTTTAAAGATTGTTTCATATTCACTTCCTCCTGATTTAATTGATTAATTAATTAATGAAATATTGACTTAATTGATAGTATAAGGGCTTGCTTTCGCGCCAAGTGACGCATATCCACATGTGGTTATGCTCAACTATGGTTACATCACCCTCAAGAAAACTTTGGATACCCAGAGCCTCCTTCCTCGCCTTCATCTGGCGGCTCTTCACTATAACTCGAAAAGTTAGCGGTATACCAATATTCCGAATCATCTTTTCTGGCATCAGGAATAAAGTGCAGGTCTTCCATTGTGCCCAGTATAGTCCTTATGGTCTTGCCAGTAGCCTTTGCAAGTGATTTTCCTGCAATCTTGATATCATAACGCCCTGTTTTTGCTAGCACTTTAGATGCAGGTGCATCTATAATGACTACAGGCTCATCCACATCAAAGTTGACTTTCAACTTACCGGCTTTTACTGTTTCACCTTCGCCCGGACCATGGACACTAAACACAGTGACATTATTACCATAGATGTTTTTGGCTAAAAAGAATGCTCCAAAGCCTACTCCTGCCATTGCAAGTATTACAAGAACGATTATTAGCACAGTAGTTGCTGCACCGCTGGATTCTCCTGATGCTTGTTGCTGCCCAGATTGCTGTTGTGGTGAAATTGGGATAATAGGGGTTTGTGTAACCGCATCACCTGCATTTGCCAGGCCTGCAGGCATATATGTAGCATTTGCTGTGTATGTTCTCATGGTTTCGCCGTAAGAATTAAGCGACGAAGCAACCGCCCAGTCCACCGTTGCAAGTCTATACATGGTTTCGCCTTCTGTAATGAAAGCCGGTATCAAATCATTGCTTGGCTCAGGTAGATTAGGAAAGGTTTGTTGTCTTGGCCCTTCCAGAATAACCTCAATAATCGGCTCGCCATAAAACACAGCGGTATATAGTATCAATCCCGGCATAGTTCTCGTTACTACACCTACATATTCCGCTGTGGTTGTATATCCCGTGGTTCTGGTGCTGGTAACTTGTGCAGTATATGTTGCATTGGCTGTAAAGGTCGTAGGTACCGTATGACCATCAACAGGATAAGAAACATTGCCGCTTGACCAATCCACGCTAGCCAGATTAAATGTTACACCGCCATCAGTTATTGTTCGAGGGATTAATGAAGTATCCGGTTCTGATAAGCCTGGAAAAGTACGTTGCCTTGTGGCTGTTGATGTGGTTCTTGACGTGCCTGCGACTTCGCTGACAACAGAACTCAAATCCAAAGATAAAATACCGCTAAAACCATCTCGCTCATACATAATCTGCTGCTCAATCTGCGGAAGTATCTCATTCAAATTGCTGCTTGATGTTTCAATGCGAATGGCTTCACGCACTTCACGTGATTCCTGTTGGCTTGATGCTTCTTGTACCACATAAGCAAATGAGAATCTTTGGCCCAACATATCAAAGCTTTGGGTAGATATGACTGCGGGATTTACATCCGGCGGCAGGGCATATGTCCGCCTTACTGCATTAAAGCCGTCAAGCGGTTCATTAACAACACTAATTGGATGCCATGCCCATTGCGGCTCTTCGCTGATAATAACGAACACCTGCGGCTCGTCATCTCCTGTTGTACTTTGAATATTGAGTGTTGTGTCAACAGTGAGCGCAGGGTCATTTGCAAAGACTGTTGACTGCAAAGAAAAAAGCATTACCATAATCATAATCGGTAATGCCCATCTCTTGCTAATCCCTTTTTGAGATTGTGAATTCATTTGGTTTTCCTCCTTGTATATGTAAAAATATGTTAGGCACTTTAAAGTGCTTTTAGGTGCTTTCTTTGACCGAAGCATCATTGCCGCTTTTCGTTTCTCCTGCTTGGCTTGCATCCTTTAGGTCATCTTTAAGTTTTGTGTTGTCATTATATATACCCAAATCCTCGCAAGCCAGATAACCATCGGTTGGCATGTCCTCCCAATAATCGGAACCCTGCTGCTTTATGATGTCTTTTTCAAAATAGCAGTTGTAGTCATGGCCGATTTTGAATACCAGGGATTTTGGCATTACGATCTTCCACTCATTCCCATCTATGCCGCCTTCGGTGCTGTAGAAGGTATTGACAATATAGCGGCCATAAAACTTGGGCTTGCGACTTATACAGATGCCCCTGTATATGAATAAGCCATTGCCAATGATGCGCCACCAGAGCAAAACCCCTTTCGCTATAAAGCACATGCCAATAATTGCAGATAGTCCAATTAATGGCAGATCCCCCATACTGATTCCCAGTGCCAGCCCTACAATCATCATTAAGGCACCGCAACCGCATAATAGCAGCACTTTCTTAAAAACAGGAGATGGGATACGTGGCTTTGACACAATTTCTGGTTCTACACTACTATCTTGTTCATCTTTAATAACAGCTACATCCGTAATAGGTTCGATATTCGAGCTAGGGCTGTCTGGTGGGGCATGGATTGGTTGCTCAGCTTCCGGGTTAAACTTATCTTCCATCTTTCACACTCCCTCATTATGATTTTTGCTTTACGTCCACCTGACTATTTTTCAACAACGACACTCAATACAGCCCCATCGCTGGTAATCACAATAGTACCACGCTCGTATGTCCTGAAAGTATGGATACCTCTGCTGTTTAGCCTGCCAAGCACTTCCTGTGATATGAAATAACTTCTTTCTTCTGCCGATATCACTGCAATTGAAGGGTTAACTGCATCAAGGAACGCACTTGTGGTTGCTGCAGCAGAGCCATGGCGGCTTACCTTTAGTACGTCGGATGAAAGAACTGTATCACTATCCAAAAGTCTGTTTTCAACCTCTCTCATTGCATCGCCAGTTAGCAGAAATGAAGTGTTGCCAAACACAACACGCATTACAATGGAGAAGTTAGCGATGTTATCCCAGTTGTCGGCTGCCATTGGTGATAGAATAGTGACTTCCGCATCCCCCAACCGAAATACATTACCCTGGTCTGTATCAGCCAGAGGCACAATCACTTGGCCTACACCTTCCAGCGTATCCAGAAACGCATAGAAGTCTGGCGTACTATGATGTATCATAGGAATTAGCGCAAAGTCAACATCCATACGACTAACCACAGCCGGCAAGCCACCCACATGGTCTGCAAAGGGATGAGTGTTTACAACATAGGTAAGCCTTGATATCCCTAAATCCCGAATATAGGCGAAAACATCAAGTCCGGCTTCAGCAGGCCCTCCGTCAACCAGGATTGCATAGTCACCTTGCACCAGTAAGATCGCATCACCTTGGCCCACATCAATGAAGTGGACAGATAGGATAGCATCTGGGTTAAGAGGCAGCTCTTCATTTTGAATCTGAACATGTACATCAAGGTCAGGCGAGACCGGCAGCGACTGCGCGCCGGCATCTCTTCCGCAAGCCGCCAACATAAAAATAGCCATGGTTGACATTATTGCCAAGCATAGCAGTTTGAGTTTATTCATTTTGTTTTTCCTTTCTAAAAGATTATTGTAATAAAAAAGCCCCACTCACCACAATCATAGCGGAATATGGGACTGCAAACTAATATTATTCTTTGTCTTGCATCCTGTTTGGTTGCCCTATAGGTGCTTTGGGATATCCATCCGACCGTATAACATTCTGTGAACTTCAACTATTCTGTCGCGGTGATTGACCTTATAGAAAATAAGATAATCTTCAACGACAATGAATCGAAATGTCGGCACATCTTGATAAACCGGATATATTTCAGGCATATCCTCAAGATTCCGAAGTAGCTTGTCAGCTTTAGCAAAAATACGCGCCGCCATCTGTGGATACTCTGCAAGATGCTCCACAATTAGCATTATGTCAGAATGAAAGGTGGAGATGTACTCAAGACTATACTTCATAATCGTACTTCTCCCTCAACGCTCCAAAGATTTCGTCATGAGAATATCGTGCAGCATCTGGATCACTTGCCGCAGCCTCAGACTCTGCAAGTTTCATCCTAATAACCTGTCGCTGCTCTTCATATTCGCTGCTGACCATAGCAAAGGGCACACGCTTTTCGCGCACAACTGCCTTCAAGGAGGCATTGATAAAGCCGGTTAGATTTAGGCCGATGTCACCCAGAATAGTTTCAGCCTGTTGTTTAGTGCTCTCATCCACCCGAACAGTAATAGTTTTTGTTGACATCTCACCACTCCTCTCGTTGCATACTATTATACTGCAAATGCTTTGCAAATGCAATAGCAATTTCAGCATAATCTAAAGCCCCTTAGTCTTGGCACTTTCCTGATTATCGGGAGTGAGGCAGATACAAGAAGGTTACAGGGCTACGTATAGCAATAAATATTGCGTGAAGAGAAGGAAGCATGTTTCAAAATCACTATCTACGGCTGTGTCCATTGCGCCAACCTCAAGTCAAGCCATGCTGAATCATGAATAGCGGCTTGACCATGTTGTGTTGCTACTTCCAGCCTCAACAGGAAACTGCGGCGATCATTTAGCGTTGATAAATCCACAGTGGTGTACAGCATCTCGTTCAGCACGCCATTACCGTTAAGCAATACAACCTCTTTCGCCGTGCTGTTATCGGCAGCCGTAAACACGGCATATAAGTTGTAATCAAATCCGCCTATTTCATCCGCGGACACCATAAAGAACACCAACAAATCGCTACCAATCTCTTCTGCAGCGAAATCACGCACAAATATCTGCTCCATATAGACTGAGTATGGTGTTGTTATTTCTGTGTTTGATAGCGGGTCGTAGTTCATTGTCCATGTTCCAACTTCGGCGTTTGGAAAGAAAAATTGAGTAAAGTTGCTGCCTGGACGGTATCGGATGGTTGATGTGTCGAGTGCTGTGCCGTCAGGCATCACAAACTCCACATCCGGCATTTCTTCATCAAACACCACCAGTACCGTCATATTGTATGTATGCTCCAATGTGAAGAGCTCTCGGGTATTCGGCAGCATCGGTAGCTCTTGTGAAGTCGTGCCGCATCCCGAAAGCATCACAAGAACCACAAGCATAACCAATAGAGAAAGCCTGCTAAAAATCCACTTTAACATGCTCGCTTCAGATTCCTGCCCCTCAATAGCCTCATCGTCACTAATCCCCGTAAAATTAACTCGTCTATTTATTTCAAGTACATCTTCGCATACACCTTCATGTACGCCGCCAAGTGTTTCTGCTGTAGAAATTACTTTAGCCTTTTTCGCCATTTTTATGCTCCTTTAATGTTTTTTCGACTGCAAATAGAGTTTACTACTGCTTTTTAGTGCGTTTTATGTTTAGATTTCACGCTTTGTTATCTTTGAAATATCGCCGGTAACTGACCTGCGGACTAAATCCACATCTCTAACAACAAAATCCACTTTGTCACCGCGCCCGGGCTTTCTTCGGTCATGACATTTATGAGCCACGCCCAATAGTCCATTTGAAAGAGCAATAAAGAAAATGCCATTATCCGCATCTGTAACGGTTCCAATACAACGATTACCGCGCTTCATTGAATTTAACTTTTCAGGAACCCTATCTGGGAGCAGCTCCTTAATGCTGACACGGACACGAAGCTCTGCGGCAGTATCGCCGGTCACATCTTTGACCCTCACCAAAACAGTATCGCCAACAAAGAATTTATCTCGCAAATCCATTCTGATAGCTTCCCATGAAACATCGCCGCTGCCAATAGAGGTTTCAACACCAAAAACATCAACACGTAAGGACCTTTCGCCTACAGCAATTATACGAGCTTCATAGCCTTCGTCTCTGGCATATACAAGGGGCAAGCCATTTGGCCTTTTGTTAATATAGAAACGCTCACGATTACGAAGTGTGGCTGCATTTCTGCTGGCTACTGCTGCACGCTCTATGCCAGATTCATCTAAGCCACGCACAATGAAGTCAATTTTTGCACCCATCATGCGGTTGAGCATCATGTTTACACGGGTTCTATGCTCTTCATTGCTTTGGCCTTGGATTCGGGCTGCTGTAATGCCCATTTCTTTTAGTGGGATAACAACACGCTGGCCCTTATAGTCTATTACGCAGAGAGTTGTGTCTCCAAAAATCTCAATCATGCTCAATGTGCCCGTTAAGACATCTCGCCTTATATGAGAGTTTTTAAGCTCATGCCAGACTTCATTTTCCAAATCTTGCTGTGTTTTTACCTCACCGCCTACATCAGCAGTTAAGATTCTTTGCCTTGGGGCTCGTGCCTGCTGTTGCTGCGGAGTGCTAGCCGAGGGAATTGTTGCAGAATCCTCATTTGTTACTTCTGCTACTACTTCTACGGGAACTTGAGTTTCGCCGCCGCCAAACTCCGTAAGGTCATATTCTTCGCCTTTAATTTCGGCTTCTTCTTCTTTGATTTCAGTTTCTTCCTCTGTAACAGGCTCCGGTATTTTTTCGGGGATATCGGGTGAAGCTGGTGTTGATATTTCCTCATTGATAAGAGGAGTTTCGAGCGGTTTTTCTTCTGCAGTATTGTCATCTGTTGCATCGTTGTTTGAGCTGTCGCCATCAGCGTTGTCGCCGTTTTCCACCGCAGCACCTTCGATTTCAGCTGTCACTTCGGCTACATCAGCATTTTCTGCTACTTTTGTTTCGACATCAGTTGTTTTTTCAACTTTCTTTCTAGGCATCTAAGCCACCTCCATGATAAAAATATTTTTATTTTGTTTTTGTTTTATTTGTTGATTGTTGATACTTAATAAGCTGCTCATATGATTTAGTTAGACCTCCAAATATGCTCTAAAGAGTGAGCTGGTAAATCCACCGACATAACAATAACCCCATTGGCCATTTGGCATACGAGAGACAATACAGGCATTTACAGTAGCGAGCCTTTTACCGCCGATAAGCTTTGCTATGTAGATAGTCGTTCTGGTATCGGCGTCGCCCATTAATAAATATGTATCAAAGCTGTCAAGCAGTTCTCTCCAGGCTCCCCCTGGATACTGTCTCATGAGAATGTGCAAACTCTCGGCTATCAAGCTCACTTTTATACCAATACCGCAGCTCTCTGTCACAACCTGATGCAGATTGGGTATAGTGCCAATTTTCGGCATGTTGTAGAGTATAACTGTCATAGGGATGCACAACCGCTTATTTGGATGGGGCTGTGAAACTGCCAAAGCATATTTCAAAGTATCAATAATAAAAGAGTGCCTCTTTGAGAAAGAAGCACTCTTCGATACAAGGAAACATGCACATTTTCGCATTAGCAGCTCATTTGTGTTAGGAATTCCAAGTATACCATTTTGTACGACAGTTGCAACAACCTTATAGCCTGCGTTTTCCAAGAACTTTTTTGTTTGCTTGTGCAGCTCTCCTGTTGGGTCGGCTACCAGTATGGATTCATCGCGCCTTGATGCTTGATAGATTGTATTTATGGCATACTCTTTCATCTTTTGTTTTCCTTTGCCAAACACAGCCACATTTTGGTTGATTGCCGAATTATCCTCCGGCAATGTTATTACAAAACCCTGGTGCATACCCAATATGCCGCCTCTGGCTTTTGACAAACCTACGCTTGACTTCAAACCAAGGCCGATTGGGTCTTTTCTCATTTGCATCACCTCATTTCATTTTAGGGTTGATTTTTATTGACAGGTTTCTATGTACAGGTTTCTATGTATGAGTTTAGATCTGCTATCCTACGACCAGAACTCATCTAAGTCGTCACAGGTTTCCACATATCCCGGCAATGTACTGCCAAAGTGTGGCTGCACTTCCGGGATGCCATCCCTTCCTGTGTCAATATCCAGCGTAGCATCCTTGCCAGTCCTCTCTGCATCCCTTCTGAAAACCTCTCTGCCAGGAAATGGATTGGTGGGAGTTAGAGGAGTGGTGGGTGATGTGTTGACCAATGATGAATCATCACGATTGTAGCCACGATTGTAGCCGTCACGAAATCCGGAGTCGCCATGCTGACCCGTTGGTGAGCTTGGTCTTGTTGGTCGAACAGTTATTCTTGTTGGCCGTTGAGGTCTTTTCCATGATGGAATGTGGTCTTGCACGGCGCAATCCCTTAACCAACGTGACTTTGCTTCGGGATGTTTGCTGTAGTCAAACTTTTTGACTTTGAGAATATTGCGGCCGCGGATGATTACCAGAGCTTCGTCCTCTCTCAACCGCAGCACCTCATCCGGTGTCAACAGAAAACGCTTACCTACGGATGATGATTCTCTATGTGCAGGTGTCCAGTCTGTAACACGAATCGTGCTAAGTTCTTTTGCCCTGCTTTCGACACCGATCGTGATTTCTCCCGAACGCTCAGATATAAACTTAGCAGTCAGGCTATCGGTGCAACCCAAGAAAAGCTGCGTATCGCAATTACCTATAATTTCCAGCCATACGTCATCAGGATATCTATTTTTCATCTGTGCCAGATTTTGGAAAATGACACTCATACTGATTCCATATTTCCGGACGGATGAAATCTTACGGTTTAGGTCCGGGATGGCACCGATATTGGCCAGCTCATCGGCGAGTAGGTGAACAGGAACAGGCAAAATACCACCAGGGCTTCGTTGGGCTACTCCCACAAGTTTGATAAACAGAAACGACACAAATAGTGAGCTCATAAAGTCGAATGCAGAAGACTGCTCGCTGGTTATACAGAAGTATGCACAGGGCTTTTGTCCCGGTAGCTCCAGATCAATATCGCTGTGGCTGGTTATCTGCTTAAAGGCTTCTATCTGGAATATACGCAACTTAACAACGAGCCCTGTTAAAACGCTGGCCTGCACATTATCTGTTGCTTTTTCGAAACTGTAAAACGACATTCTTGCTGGATTATCAGCCGGCAGCCTTGCGAAGCGAGTTCTTAATTCATCAGGGCTAAGCGTAGCCACTAATCTATACATCTCGCCTATATTACGGTTTTCTTCTGGATACACAAGACCGACATATAGCACCATGGCTGTTAAGAGCGCCATGGAGTTTGTATCCCAAAATGGATCAATCCTGCCCCCAAGAAGCGTGTTTTTTACAACCACATCCGCAAAAAGCTGCGCCATTAGTTCAGGGTCGTCGCCTTCTATCTCCCTCAGACAATTCCAACTATCGGAGTGAGCAGGGACAACAAGATTGAACATCTTAACATCATAGCCATTACCTCGTAGATATTCCGCCATAGAACAATATAGTTCACTGGATGGATCAGTTATCACTAAAGATTCACCGCGCTTTACGCATTGAAAAATCAGGTTTCGTGCATAGGCTCTGCTTTTGCCTGTTCCTGCTGCTCCGTACACGGCTACATTTCTATTTGAGGATTTGCCTTGTGGGGTATCCTCAAATATTCTTTCGTGCATGGCGACTATATTGCCATTTAGTTCGCCGAGGATAGTCCCGGGGATGGCTCTTACATTTTTCGTAACCTGTAGAGCTTCTTTCATATCCTTTTCTGACATCCAGCCTGCGGTTCCGTAGCTGCCTTTGTTGGAGTGAAGGAAATTACGTTCGGGGTCTTTTGTGCCGCGTTTTACATATCCTCTTTTGAGAATGAAAATAACTAACATTACCGCAAGAGCACATGTGGACAAGATGCCGTATAAGTTAAAATGCTGTTCTGATAACATAGCAAATGCGTTGGATGGTCTAAAAATTCCAGCCAAAGATGGTCTTATTGGTTCTTCTGAGCTTGGCAGTATTGAGCCAAACAATAAAGCGATTGGATTCCCGCCATTGTCGCTCCATACACTAAATGATTGTGTGGCTCCTGAGATTACACCTGCGATATATGCCGCAATGAGCAGCAGAACAGGCGTAAGTATCAGTAGCCATTTGAGTTTTCTTTTGTTTGTCGCAATGTTCCCACCTCCTTTTGTATTTTTTGTTTGACGCTTACAGCGAGTGTTCTTGAGTATACATGTGCGAACACTCCTTCTAAATTAAAAGCCTTTAGCAAAATATGTTTTGCAAATATTCGTGCTGTGTATTGACAATACACGAAAATTATGATACAATCCAATCAAATAAGTGAAATGGAGTGATTACTATGTCAGATACTACAAACTTAAGCATACGCATCGACCGCGGACTTAAAGATGAAGCCGACAATGTTTTTAATGAAATGGGCATGACCTTAACCACGGCTATAACTGTATTCATACGTCAAGCAGTCAGGCAAAAGAAAATCCCTTTTGAAATTGCCCTGGATAACACTCAAGGAAATAGACCATCATTATCCGATGTCATGGCAGCTTCAGAACGCATATGGGAAAGCTCTGTTCAATCAGGTACTGCCGATATGAACATGGATGACATTGATGCCGAAATTAAAGCGGCACGAGCAGAGCGTAAGCAGAGGGTGCAAGTATGAACCCATTGCGCGTTGTCCTTGACACTAACATCCTTGTTTCAGCACTATTAACACGAGAGGGTAATCCTGCAAAAATCTATCGTATGTTTTTGACACAGGCATTGACCTTAGTTTATTGTGCCGAGATATTGGATGAGTATGAAGATGTGATTTACAGGCCTCGCCTTAAAATCCCTATTGCTGACGCAAACATTGTTATGGACGCTATTCGCTATTATGGCGAGGAGATTTTCATACCGGTATCCAGATCTAGCATCATCCCTATGCCCGATGAAGATGACCGAATCTTCTATGACACCGCCAAAACAGTTGGTGCTTATCTTATTACCGGCAATACAAAGCACTATCCCAGCGAGCCTTTTATTTTGACACCGACAGAGTTTCTGGAATTGAAGTAACATGATTATCAAATACTCATAAAAAGGAGCAGTTGCATGGAACAGTTTCCCCGAATCAGCTATAATAGTGATATCATGGGTGGCAAGGCATGTATAGCCGGAACACGTATAACGGTTAGCACGATTCTTATGCAAATGAGCGAAGGAGCTTCCGTATCCAAGCTGCTATCGGAGTATCCGTCCTTGACTGAAGACGATATAACCGAGGTACTGGAATATGCTGCTTGGTCTGTTGGTACCAGAAATCATTTGGCGTAACTCTCATCACTATGCACTAAACAAAGTCCGTTTCGCTTTTGACCAGCGGCCTTCAAGGTCGTATTTTACGCGGTATTCCGCACTAAAGATATGTACCACAATCTCACCAAGGTCTACAAGGTGCCAGTTGTCGCTTTTCTCTTCATGCCTGTATGTTTCACCAGCGGCTTTCTGCACTACCTCACTCAAATGGCGTATATGTGTTGGATTTCTGCCGGTTGCTATCAAAAAGCCATCTACACCATGTAAGCTATTTCCTAAGTCCAGATATACAACATTTTCTGCGTTGCTCGACAACAAGGCTTCAATAACTGCATCTCTTATATTGCTTTCATCATTTGGATATCTCATTTTATCCTCCTCTCTATGGTTTAGCACAAAAAACGCTCTCTCACTTTCGTAATGTTAATGCACCTAAATTCCACATCTGCTCCTTCCGCTTTCAACCATCTCCCAATCACTTCTTGCTGGAAATCAAACCCGAACACTATCCCTTTACTGATTCCGTTGTCCATCCCCAATCCACTCCTAAATCTCACCAATCGTGGGATGTTTAGAAGAGGCAAGAAGAGAATAGGGATGTTGTCTTCAGTAAGAGCATCGTGTTCAACTGGATGAGCTTTGTTTCTGGGCTTGAGCTTTGCTCCCATCATGGCATATAAACCACTCATGGCTTTTGGGTTACATAGCAACTGCAATTGGGTTTTTCCATACTCATCATTCGTAATGAAGTAGAATGGATCATAGGTTTGCATAAAAAATGATAACGCACTTTGTTGCTTAAACATTTCATATAAGTAATGCTCAAGCAGTTCCATACTTTTACCCATTAAAATGCCGCCAACATCCGCACCGCGATATTGGTCAAACATAAGTTTCCTACTAACTGTGCTTTCAACCTCAATCCGCCACTTATATTCCACCTCAGGAGCCCATTTCGTTATTGTATCGCCAGTATTGTAAACATTGTAGACCATTGATGGAGTCATAAGAATACCAGCACCCCTTGAGCCCCTTACCACCTCCGGTTTTCCATCGCCTTTCGTCCCATCGCCTCTTTTATATTCCCGTGATGTGTAAAAAGATGGGAATGGGAGGATGGATGGTGTGTTGTTAGGATGAGGTGGCTGGAATGGGGATATGGGGATATGGGGTTGAGGGATATGTGATGGAATTCCGCTCCCCAACCTGGATTCTCCTGGGCTCTCCATTATTTCTCCAACGGGAGCGGGATGGGATTCGTCTGCGAGGGGCGTGCTCTTCGCACCAAATACATCAGGTTTCACATCTGGAAAGATTGCCACCCCGGACATGTGCATCAGCGCCAGCACTTCCGCTTGTGACATCAACCTCTTGCGTCTTGATGGGTCGCTTGGGGGATGGTTGGTTTCTGATTTTGTGGCCAGATATAGGTCGAAGCGGTCGGGGTGTTTTTCAAGGAGTAACTTCTTACCTTTGTTTTTCAATCTATAACCACGTAACTTATCTTTGTACGCCAGTTTAATTATCCCATTCTTCACCAAATCCGCCACGAGCTTCCTTCCATATGCTGCTGAAGGAATGATGATTGATAGGTTGTTTGTTGGATATTCGCCGCATATCCCCAGCAAGTGTAAGAGTGTTTGTTGCTGCGTTAAGTGATTAGTCTGCGAGGGGCTGTTGCTGATTTGGCTTTGGTTGGTTTGGCTTGGATGGTGTGGGGTATTGGTTGATGAATGGCTGGAGTGGTTATAGTAGTTGTAGTGGTTAGGTTGGTTAGGTTGCGTGGTGTATTGTTTTTGCTCGGAGTGTTGACATGGCATCTCTCTATGCCGATTTGGCATAAACTATCACCTCATTTGTATGACTTGGATAGGTTAGTCTGCGAGGGGTATTTCCCAGCTAAACTTTTCTGTGCTGTTGTGGCTTCATTTTTATCCCGCCTGCTAAAAGGTCGATAAAATCCTTGGATTACAACATCAAGAAAAACAGCATAAATACTGACTTCGGCTGCTTGGACTTGGCATTACAAAAAAATCTCTAAATTTTGCTGTTTTTGTAATGCTATTTTTGGCCTTTTTCATGGTTACAAAAATCGCTCTTTGAATAGACGATTTTCCATGATAGAAATAATAGTGGCATCCTCATCACCGAGCTTCGTTGTGTAGTAGTGATTGCACAGTTCACCAGAATCATCTTCAAGCAAATATAAGTTTATGACATCAAAGATTTCTTTTTGTTCCAAGTTGTCATAGTCTCTAATTCGACCCTTGGTGCCCAATGCTTTGTCGTAAATGTGGGTCACGCAGATAGTGCATTCTCCGAAGCGCAGCACTTGTGGATGCTCTTTCACAAAAATGTTAAGCGCAGTAGATAAAGTGTCCGCAATAAACTTCGCTCCTACCGTCTTTCGCCTGGGGAGTAACAATGGAAGGGTAATGGTAACAGACCCATCGCGGTCTATAGTTGCGCTTATGTCCAGCGAGCAGGCTGCCCTCAATAGATACTCCTGCTTTGATGAAGCTGAGGCACTATATATCAGCCTTCGAAGGTGTCTTGTCAAATGTTCGCTGTCTATAGCTGCTTTTAGTGCCGCATCGGCATACAGTTGAGGGTTTTGCATGAGAGTGTGGAGAAGTGATTCCAGATCCTTGCCAAGCCTCTGCACCTTGCCATGCCCGCTCTTAATCATATAGTATAATACCTGCTTTTCCATTTCGTTATCTCCTTAATTATTTGAGATATCCCAAGCTACCGTCTTCATTTGCCAAAACGAACCGCGCCCATGAGTCAATCTGTATCCTTAGCCTCTGGTCGGGATGTTCAATTATAATCACACGCCTCAGAGCTTCAGCATCTTCATGGTTTGATTCCGCCTGCATTGAAAGATTGGCCATGATATCCACTTCATTTCTGATGGCTACATATACAACCTCATAAAACGCGCCTTCCAGCGTAGTAAAATTGATTTGAGCTGGATAATCAGCTCTATGATAGCTGGCGATTTTATCATAAAGGTCACAAAGAACCGTTAGAGCCGCAAGCATCTCTTTATTCGGCTTGAGGTTGGCTGCATCGCTCAGCAAATCATCTTCCAACACATATAATCTTTTTCTCTTCATGAGGTAGTTGATGTTTCGGTTGCTGTACGGGAAAATCCGCTCCAAATGTTTACGACGGACGACGCTCCCGTATTCGAGCAGAAAGTCTAAAATCCTTTTGTTTTGGTCGTCAAACTGCTCTTTGTTATCAACCATGGCACCATTTGCTTTCACATCTTTCTTCCTCCTTTTTCGCATAATAGCCGCAGTAACTGCGTGATAATGTCGCATTATTGGCGTATAACTATCGCATAAATGTCGCATTGCTGTCGCATTAATTATACAACAATGCAATTTGCCGCTTTAGGGGCATCAAGACAGCAGATGGCATATCCCACGCTTCCTGCTCTAAGCGCCACGCTTAGAAATAGCTTCCGCATCTGCCATCAATTGCTCATGCTCTTTTTCAGCGGCTCTACGTGTGGCTATAGCCTCTAACTCTTTTCTGTCTGTAGTTATAAGCGCTTTCTCTAGCTCGCTGGCCCGCACTTCCACGGTAACATTATTTTTATTGGCAGATATCATAGCATTACCGCGCTCAAAATGAACAATCTCTTGGCGCTCGGCTTCCGAAAGGCCGAGAATGTCTTGCACCCTGTCGGCTTCGTCGTCCTCAAGATTAAGAACAATTTTTGTTTTGCAGACATTGATTATGCCTTTTCCATATTTTCCATCTTCCAGCGCAAAAAAATCATTCAGATCCTGTGTGGCGCAAACAGCCGAGCCGCCATATCCTCTGATAATCTTGAATACTTCCAGAACAAACTCTGCCGCCATCTTATTAGATGACGCTCCGATTAGCTTCCACAGCTCGTCCATGAAAACGACTTTCTCCTTAGTACGGTCTTCCTTGACCTTATCCCAAACATAATCAAGAGCAACAAACATACCAACAGTCAGCATATCGCCTGTTAGCTCCGAAATATCCAAAACTATGTACTTACTGCTTAGGTCAACATTTGTATGTCTGTTAAAAGTCTTTGCAGAACCCGATACTAAGCGATTGATGATATTTGCCATTCTTCTCGTTCCAGGCTTTTCTGATAAAACGGCATGAAGGTCACCCAGAATCGGCATTGTTTTGAACTTATCCGGGTTATCCTCATCATAGAGCGTTTCGTTTTCATGTTGTATGCCAAACTTATCATAGGTGCGAACAATGGCCTCATCCAGCAATTGCTTTTCTTCATAGTTCATATCAGGAATAAGAAGCGAAAAGAAGATGTGCAGCTGCTGTATTTTCGTAGCAAGCTGTGAACGCTCCAAAACAATTTCGTCTATCAACTCTGCGGCAATGTTGTCTACTGGTCGTATCTCCATCACATTGATACAATGGCTGGATGACGGAGATATCAATATAAAGCTGCCGCCAATGCTATTGCAGGCTCTGAAAAACTCATGACCTTTTAGCGGCGCCAGAATAAATGTTTGTATATCTTTTCTCCGCATTCTTGTTGCCAGAAGTTGCAATATGAAGGTTTTTCCTGCGCCTGATGTACCCAAGATTGATATGTTAGCATTTTTGTATATAGCAGAATTGAAAAAGTCCATCATGACCAAAGAGTAATTTTGCTTATTAACACCAACTAAAATCCCATTTGAATCACATATTTCGTAAGATGTAAGTGGGTAGCAGCTTGCAACACCGCTGGTCAGCATATTGCGCTTGGTCCACTCTTTGAGATTTTTATCAAGCATGTTAAGGGGCAGCGATGATAGAAATGCTTCTTCTATCCGCAATGAACACATCTGCATATGAATATCTTGAGCCATAAGCCGCTTTTTCATTTCTCTGACGAGATAATCCAAAGTGTCCTTTGTTGGGGCCGTGATGGTTATAAGCATATTTGTGTAATAAAAATCCTCGCCGTTTGCAATGCCATCTTTGATGTAACGACCACTGCTTATGCTTTCGCCAAGGGTATCATAATTGCTGCTGGTTTCGTCAATGTCGCGGGTGCGGGTCTTATTAAGGCGCATAACCTGCTTTACGCTCATTTGGATTTTCTCTTTGGGTTCTCTGCTGTGGAAGATGTCAACATCTATGCCCTCGCCGGCGTTGACAAATAGCGACATCCAGCCGGCAAGCACACGCTCTTTATATCCATCGGATGTAACCAACAAATAGGTTGAGTATTGTCCATCCATTTTGATGTAGTTGATATGGGACATATCAATATACCGTGGCGCACAAAATTCTATCTGGTTTATGCTGTCAATGTCGGCCGTCCCAAACTCCTCAGCGTGACTTAGAACAACCTCGCGCTTGCGTGCTGACAATGGGATATCCACGCTTGTTCTGCGGTTTAGCAGTTGATATAGTAGATTAAGCGTAAAATCATCTTCATTGTCATGCCGCACAATCTCATTACCACATTGCGCCAGGTATGACCTCGCAGAGTTTGCTGCGGCTTCAAGCTGATTTTTTGCATCCAGCTCAACGTCTTTTGCTCTCTGATATGGTTCGTATTCAAAGACTATAAAGAAACGCCGAGAAACTGCTTCTTTTGTGCCCATGTCGTAGAGAAGGTCAATATAGTCACCTTGAAGCTCCTTGCACTTTTCGTTGGTTTCGTTATCCATATCCTCCCTGGCTACATTGATAATCCTTTCAATATCAGCCTTTTTGGATACACATTTCAACTGAACTTTGATAGGGCTGATTTTAAGAAAGCTTACGTAGGACCACATGATGGAACGCTGTTCTCTTGGAGTTCTAAGCCTGAAATTAATCGGCGTGACCTCCAGAATCTTCACATATCGGTTGTCCGTGGTATGAATTATGCCATTCTTGACTTTCTTGATTGGCAAATAGCTCGCTGCTTCATGTGAAGAACGAATGTATTTGCCAAAGCCCTTACGAACAACCCTCGCCTTGCTCTTTTTAACAGGGTCAATATCCAACTTCTTTTTTCTTTTGAAAACCCGTGTGAGTATTTTGGATATTCGTCCAGGGGGAGGCGGTTCATCCTCACCATCCCAATATCGCTCCATAGCAGCTTCTTCTTCAGCGACTTCATAGAATGCCTCGCGGCCGATTATTCTTCGCTTGAAGATAAACCGTACGAAGTAATACAAAAACTGTCCGAAGCTAAGATTCATAATACCAAACAGAGCAAGCAATGCAGGAATGCCCGCGGCAAACAATATCACTACAACACGGTTTTCAATTGCTATGCCGCCCGTCACCTGAAATGTCAGCCACGCTATTGGACCTGCAATAATAACTGCTTCAACAGCGTTTCGTAGCTTGAATATCCCACCAAGACCGCCAAACTGCTTGTAGTTTGGCGGTATATAGTAAACATCAGGAGTGTCGTCATCACGCTCCCTATATCGGTCTCTAGCCATTTTCCACCTTCTTCCTATGTATTCTTCCTGTGTATATAGCTGATTTTGTGCCTATCACGGCGGGGCTCCTATGTAAGCTAGCGGATTCTGCGTTACGCCATTGCGTCGTATCTCTAAATGCAGATGTACCCCGGTTGAAACACCTGTTGAGCCTGCAAAAGCAATTACATCACCTGCTTCTACCCATTGCCATTGCGCTACATTGTTGCTAGAATTATGGGCGTATAGGCTTGTATAATGTGCGCCATCTCCTCTGATGTCGCCATGATCTATTATTACGGTGTTGCCATAGCCGCCCATCCAGCCTGAAAATGTTACTTGTCCCGTGGCAACAGCTCTTATTGGTGTGCCAGATAACATTCGGCCATCCGGGGCATTGGGCACACGAAGGTCAACTCCAGTGTGGTACTCATCTGTGCCGCTGATTGGATGTATCCTCCAACCGTAATGAGAAGTGACCTGCCAGTTCATCCCTGGGAATGGACTGTAAAACCCTTCAACAATTCCAGCCTCTTGCATGTTAAATGCACCGCCCATGTTCATATCGGTTAGCAGAATCATAAGATTTCTTGCATACTCTCTGGCGAAGGTCATTAATCTTTCATCATCGTCTATGCCGAACAAATCAGCAAAAACTCCTTCACCAACATATGAGATTGTGAAGGTATGAACATTTATAATGATGATGTCTGGTGGAGGAGGAATATAGCCTCCCATATCTTCACTCCATAACCAGCCCATAGGCCTATAGTCACCAATCTGTTCCGACCAGGCCCATCCTGGCGTGGTCATTTCTCCTGTATCCGGATTCTCTACATGGGCAACCTGTGGTGGAGATGGTGGATAGAAAGGTGTTACTTCTCTTTCTGCAGGATGTATTTCGGGTCCTTCAAGAAGAAAAAACGGATGACTTCCTGCTGCATTAACTCTGGCTTCAAGATCGTCATGGCTGGATGTTAGCACATCATAATGCAATGCCGCTGCATACATCCCAAGCACAGATGCTGTACCAAAGGCCGTCATATTTGTCCCGGCTGTTCCTGGCGTTATCACAACAAACTCATCCCCATCGGGTAATTCGGCAATAATTACTGCCAAATCTTCTTGAATAGCCATATACTGTGTTAAATGCGCGTCGCCAATAATCTCATGTGCATCTTCCAGGTTGTACATTAGATGTGCCATGTCAAAGGCATTTTCAAATGGAATCGGCTCGGGTAGTTCATATGTTTCCGGTTCAGATGCTCCGCCACCAAAAAGTCCAATAAAGAATGTAATTACTGCGCCAAGTATAGGAAGGCTGCGAAAGAAGCTTCCGACTGCGGTTAGCACCCCGGCAATAAAATTTGCAACCATTCCAAAAATCAGCAAAGGTAGCATTACTATAAGGACAATGGGTAGTAATAAAAATATTAATGCAATACCTATCACTTTCAAAAAGAGTTTTGGATTCTTCAGAAACTCCACTCCGGCAGCAGCTATACCACCAACACCACCGGCAGCAGCACCTTTTGCAATGTTTGCGGTTGCTTTTGCCACCTGTGCTGCTTCTGAAGCAGCTTGTGCCGCTTTTTGCGCACCGCTTGAGCCGCTGCTTGGCTGGCTTGCCGGGCTGCCTACTGATTCAGCCATTTGCGAGTCACCTCCAAATAATAAGGCACGGCTGCTTTTGATTGTAGCCGTGCCTTTTGTTAAGACTTTTACGGATTACATCTCACTCATTACCTGCGTCGTCTGCCCTTCGTGTTTCTTCCTTTGTTCTTGGGGGTGCTAATCTTTGGTCCTGAGTCAGCTCCGGCTTGTCGATTTCCACCTTTTCCGGCAGCAGATGCTTCGTGAACGTGTTTCGTTGGTGTAATATTTGATGTTGCAGGAGACTGCGCTTTTGCAGAAGCAGGAGCTGATGCCGGAGCAGGTGCAGCTTGCCCTTTAGATGACAGTAACTCATTTTGCACTTGAGGTGTCATATTGTTAGGATTGTTAGCTGCATTAGCAGCACCAGGATTATGAATACCTTCTTGTCCAGGCACATTTACTCCAACGGGTTGCGCATCGCCTGCAACAATTGCGTCATTGTTTGGCATAGGCGGCGTTATTCCACCAACATCATTAATTACACCCGATACTGCGCCATGTTCAGCTACCTGTTCTGAGATAATGCTTTGCGAATCGTTAGTAATAATGTTTGAATCTCCCGATGGTTGTGCAGGTGGGATATCATTAGATTGATTTGCAACATTGTTTTGCACTCCGATATCAGTATTTCCACTGCTAATATTTACGCTTGAACCAGAGCCATCTGCAACAGGAGCCGCATTTTTCGGTGAACCTTCAGCGCCTGCCTTTCCTATCGGCTGTGCAGCACTTCCTTTGGCATTAACTTGATTTATAGCCCCGCCTGCTTCGATATTTGTCTGAACCAGATTATTGGCAGATATAACCCCATCGCCTTTTGCAGTTGGGCCGGCAATAGGCTTGCCGTCTGCGCCTATAGCAGAAGTTGCAGGCGTAATCGTAGCAGGTGCCGGTTTTACTTCACCTGCGCCATCAGCAGCTTTTGCGATAGGAGCAGCAGGTATTGGTGGAGGAGTCGCTGTATTGATATCAGTCTTAACTGTTGAACTGTCGGGAACACTTCCACCCGCACCTTTATCATCCTTTGAAACAATTTTAGAATCAGATGCACCATGCACCGGAGCTATTGGGGCAACATTTGACGTTGCATCTGCTGCCTTCCACTCACCGCGGCCACCTTCAGGAATAACCTCGCCACCAGCCGGAGTAACAGAAGAATCTTTCCACTCACCATCACGGCTACCCGGAGGAATTACGCTGCTTTTATCAACAGGTGTATCGGCAGATATCCAGCCATCGGCATCTTTTGCTGTCCTTCCTGGTAGCGTAGTGCCTTTTTCTGTTCCTGACACTTTGCCTGCAGCACCTTTTGTGCCCTCGGGCTGTCGAGTAGCAGTTGTTCCGCCGCAAGGCACAGATGCTCCTTTGCTACCTTTAGCATCTGGGTCTACTGCAGGATTGCCTCCAGTAGGTACACCTGTACCTGTATGACCTGCTGATGTATGAGCTGCTGGGCTTCCCTGTGGTTGATTTGGGCCTTTAGGCTTCGCCGAGATAGCACCCGGATTTCCGCTGCCACCTGCTGAGCCTGCACCTCTTGTACCGGATGCTCCGGCTCTTCTTCCACTTGATCCACCAGAACCGGAACTGCCTGCACCTGCACCAGAACCGCCGCCCCTGGCCATCTTAATGCCTTTGAGGGCCATGCCGGCAACGAGCATTGTACTAAAAGTGCGTCCGCCAGTTTGTGCTATATTTAAACCAAGCTGGTTTATCATAGAGGACATAGCAAGACACACCTTAATAAAGGCAACAATAATAAACATCCATGTAATCATAGGAACGCCGCCCGTGGCCGAGCCCGTTATTGAGTCGGCCACATTCTGCGAACCCTCCGCTATTACTCCGGGCATTCCGCTTTGTATTCCAGCGGCAATATTTAGCATAGTTGGGTCTGCTAAAAAGTTTCTAAACAGAGATACAAGCATCCTCAGCATCCAGACATTGACTAATAATAGAAGAATCTGACCGCCAAACATCCTAAACCATGATTTCAATATCGGCATAGTTGATTGCAGCGGCCCCATGGCAAAAGCTAACGGCGATGTAATTGCCAGCACTCCAATCGTAAGATAATTCGCCACACAAGTAACTGTGAACTTGAACATATTCCAACCTACGATTATAACGAACACTACTGCGATAATAGGTCCTATCAGCAGGCTCGCCAGACCTGAAAATGCGCTATTAACACCTGAATCCACTATGTCAAAAGTGTTTTGAAAGCCCATGTATGTGGTATCACCACCAAGCCCCAGTATCCATGTATAGGGCGTGTTCGCATATGCCAATATAGTGTTTATTATCAATAGCGAATTTGCTGCTAAAAAAGTAAATATGACTGCCCTGAAGATAAGCTGAAAAGGCGAGTCGGCATCATTTGGATTAGGAGCTGCCATCACCTTAATAAATCCCCATAGTGTAAATAGAACAATAAGGCTAAATGCTATAGCTCTAAATCCATTATGCGACTGAGCGGCTATAGGAAATAGCCCCATGAAAAACGCCAAATCTACCTGGAGCATTGAAAGAGCACCAAGCACAAGCACATCCAATAACTCAACAATTACATCAATAAGCCAATAAACCATGTTATCTAAAAGTGACACCAGACCTCACCACCTTTCGTTTTTGAAATAATAAGTCGGGCAGAATATCCCGCCCGACCTGTGTTATAACTTTCGCCATGTTTTGCAACTTTGCTATGCAATGGTCTGCACCCATTCAACTATCTGAGCACAAACAGCAATACCACCAAGACCAAGGCCAATTCGCTTTGCCCAGTCAACTGCGCCATCTGCGTTTTGCTGCCGTCCGCTGGTGAAATACTTAACACCACATATGGTACCGCATACAATAGCCATGCCACCGGATACGTTACGGATCATTGTTGCTATCGTGGTGGTTGCTTCGTTGATGCTGGCTTCAATGTCTGCCATTACAGGTGCTGCCATGATGAGTGTAAAAAATATTGTCAGCCCTAAACAGACCAGAATAGTTTCAATTGTTTTTTTCTTAAAACTTGCTGTTTTTAGAATCTTTTCGTTCATAATTTCCTCCTTCTGTGCTGGTGAATAATGAAGCTACGGTGGACATCATCTTCGGCAATATCCATCGGTCTATTGCTAATGAACTCCCCGCCGCCTTCAAATATCAATAAAAAAGTCTGCTAATGCTCTCCAAGTACCAATGCATCACTCCTTCCAGTATGAAAATTCATGAAAAATCTGCAACTAAAAAATAGTTGCATAATTTAATGATATTGTGTATAATAATAATTGGGTGATTAAATAAATGAGCAAATCAACAAAACTCTTAGAGCGGCTATTACGCCGACCAACTGATTTTACTTTTAAGGAGCTAGAAACCCTCTTACTGGGTCTGGGTTTTGTTTTATCCAAAGCAGGTAAAACAAGCGGCTCTGCGGTTAGATTTATCAATCACGATACAAAGCAGATTATTCGAATACACAAACCACATCCAAACCCAGAATTAAAATCCTATGCTGTAAGCTACATTATCAGCGAATTAAAGAAAGGTGGTTATATAGATGGCAGATAATATGCTTAAATACAAAGATTTTTTCGGTAGTGTTGACTATTCAGCAAGCGATGAATGTTTCTACGGCAAAATCATTGGCACATCAGACCTTGTAACCTTTGAGGGCGATAGTGTCGAAGGTCTTAGGGCCGCCTTTATCGAAGCTGTAGAAGATTATCTGATTTTGTGCGAAGAAGTCGGCAAAGAACCACAGAAATCATACAAGGGCTCTTTTAATGTTCGTGTATCACCCGAATTACACAAAGATGCTGCTATGCTGGCAAGCAGAAAGGGTATATCGCTTAATGCCTTTGTTGAAAAGGCACTTTCTGATGCGGTTGGCGTATAGGATAATTATTTTACTATGACATCTAGGGCGTGTTAACAAAAAGCGAACACGCCCTAGATGTGTCTAATACATAGAATTTAATTGTCAGCAGTAGGGTGTCGTCTAAGATTTGAGTGTGTAGTTGTAATTATTATAGATAATAATTACAGGTCTACATTAAGAATTGCACTACCACCCTGTACGCGGATGCCTTGAACCCGGCCTATGCACGCGAACAAGCCAAGAACCGTTACCCACTACCCATTCTTCCCCTGTACGGCCACCCACGTCAATCAGATTTACAAACTGATATCCATCCGGCATACCTTCAAGGACAGTACCTTCAACTCTCGCGTCAATAACATTGCGGAATCCGGCATTTACAGTACCAAATGCAAACATAAACTCGGTAACAAACTCTCCAGACCTCAGGCCAAGTGCTGCGGGAGCCATAACAAGTGCATTGTTTGTTGTGCTTGATAGATTGTCATAAGCAACTCTCCACTGATCATTG
>Ga0131853_10004431_pt1 | contig 25175 bp, 19 predicted proteins | sample TergutLab28metaG_FD_92764 | JGI IMG/M metagenome (GOLD analysis project Ga0131853, IMG submission 92764) | Labiotermes labralis P1 segment gut microbial communities from Petit-Saut dam, French Guiana - Lab288 P1 (version 2) (version 2) | ecosystem: Host-associated > Arthropoda: Insects >... | reverse complement strand
CAGCCTTCCTGCAGCCACGGCACAATACCAACACGTGGCGATAACACTACGCAGTCGTCAGCTCCTGAAGATGGGCACATGGTTGCCCGAAACATGTTGAGCAATTTGTAAAGGAGAAATAAAAGAAAACACAAAAGTGACATCTAGTTGGTTTCTTGGTTATAGTTTCAGCTTTCAAAACATGGTAATTACAAAACAAGCTGTAAGTATAAAGTGTCAGCAATAAAGATACAGTAACAAACACCCACACACGCATTCTTTATATTGCAAAAAGTCATCGTACGGCACATCTTTGTTCTTTGACGTTTAACGTTGTCACACACTCAAAATAAATGTCTTCTGGCACAAAGGTACACAGGTACAACACACACATACTTACATAAATACGTACAAAAAATGTATGAAGTATTACATTACACCTAAGGTGCTACGTCAACCACAGGCAAGCTGAGAAGTAATGCCACCGCTGTACCATAAAACAATGGAGCAGAGTCCTTCTTGAGAATCTGACAGGTCCTCATTTAACCAAGGAATTCCCCGCATTTTATGGAACCTTAAGGTTCAATACCACATCCACAAGAGCCCGCGACCTGCCATTATCCTAAGCCAGATCAATTCTAAATGGTAAAACGAATTGTATTCAACAAGGATTTAAAGACACAATTCAGACATGAAATATTAAAAATACTGGATCTCCGGAATGAAGATTGCAACTGGCCAATTTTTTGTTTTTAAGTGTTTTCCATATTGCTTCTGAGCTGTTCACGTAACAAACAACACGCTCGAAGCATAAGAGAATAAACTGTATACTAAAGAATGTGTAGAAAGATCGTATTCTTTCCACCTTACCCTACGTCAATTCCAAAAAGACGCTGGTAATCACTTACCAAACAACACTGCAACACAACCTGCAAGACCATAATGTTAACAATTACAACCGTGACAGCCACAAATATCACTTTCTGCTTGGCTTATTTAACGACGTTTTCATTACCTCATATTAATTCATGTAGTATCGAATGATGGAAAAGATAGAGTAAGTGAATAAAAAAGTATGTGGAAAGGAGCGGTTTTGACCTATTTCGAGGTAATATATGGTATTTCCTTGTGGAATTGAGCAAAGCCACGAATTACTGCACTCCTTACGTGCAGTGTATTCAAATACAAGGAAATAGGTTATCTAATAGACGTGAGCTCAGGTCTGAGTCGCGCTGTAGTATAAGAAAGACAGGAATAATAAATGGAGCTATTTTAATTGTCTCCCGTGTTGACAAAATCAAAGCTCAAATCGGACAAGCAGATCGCGCCAGTACGTATTATAAATAATGTGTTACTTTCACAGACGTTTGAAGAAATAAAGTTTAAGACCTCTAAACAATGAGTATTCGTTATTTATCTTAAGATAATGTGTTTACATTACGACAATAAATCTATTCTTCGATATGAAGCCACGTTTCTTGTAGAATTTTACTCACGTTTCGGAGAAAGGTACTACAACGACCTTCACCCTTCCGCTCTGAAGCTCAGGAGAGCACGTTCCTGTGAAAACCTTTTTAGTTCTCTTACAAATGACACGGCGTCATATCCCAGAAAGTAATAATCTTCATAGTCACTTTAGTGAGATTGTTAGTGTTAATGGTGAATAATGAATTACAAAAGATGCGGATGGAAGTGATCGTGGCCTATAATGGTCTAATGGGATTGAATACGACAGAAGGTCTTAGGAGAGCCGATATTCAGGTCTGGATTTAAACCAAAGGGTAACAGAATACTAAGTAAGATCGCTTGTCATTTCCTGAAAGTCAATATATTCCAGTGAGACTTGAGCTGGTCAAGGTGGCGAGTGTGACTGGGTTAGATGTGACGCCGTGTAGTTTGGCAAAAGGCACCAGCGCTTCAGTTGAATTTCCTGCTTTAATATACATTTTAGGGATAATTCAGAAGACTGTATCTTAATGTGTACTCCTGACGGGAAGTGTCTGAGCACATTTTGTGTCAAACCATCACAAGTGACTAGAGGGTCTGTCCTCATTCGCCACTTTGTAGCGACCGACGCAGACAGATAATATTACAGCTTAGGCATTATTGATCTGAAAATGGCAAGGTAACTAGCAAAGAAATGGCAGGACCGTAGTACAGCAGAACGGGGCATGTTCAGAAACTGAAATCGAGCGCGCGCAGGATAACGAGCTACAGTTGCACACGAACCACCGCTGGAGCTGAAAGCAAACGCTTTTTCGTTGTGTCGTCAAACCGCTCATCACATGCAACTAACACAAGTCGGCCCGGTGACTAAAAACTATGTGCAACGAGGAAACACACTTCTTAACGTCTGTTTTTCTGTTACTAACATAGTAATAATAATTTGTCCAACCGAAATACAAATAATAATAATAATAAATAAATAAAGCTCAACGTTACGGCACAGTTAGGATATACGTAATAACTATGTTTGAATATATATATTAAACTTGTAGCATACATTTTCTGGTGCTGTCGTTCGTATTTAAGTTTTATTCTGTGTTATTCACGTGTTAAAACTGAGGCAACCATAAAACTGATAGTATAAATCTTCGTTCAAGTCGTGATGCTACTGGAAATAGTTTAACGATTGTCGTGTATTGATTTACGTTTCCTCTCTTTCCCAAAACGCTTGTTATTCCAGGAAACATGTAATCTTAAATGCAGCCGGCACTGTACGTCAAGAAACTAATGAGGATTTAAAAAAAAAATAGCTGTGATCCCCTTTACCTACAATTTAAAACCCTGTCTTCTTGTCGCCTTGCAACAGAAGTTGACATATCGTGGTTTAAGTCTTCGAATGTGAAGTTAAATAAAATATCTATATTTCATAAAGAAGAAATATATGTATAAGCAAGAAAGAGCTTAAAACACGTGATGTGTGTTGAAGTTATGTAATTATAGGCATATATTTTTTGAACCAACTGTAAATAATATATTAGTATCCGATCCAAAATAGACTGAACTTAATTTATCCACTATCTCTTGTTAGTTAAGTGAGTGGATTAGGAAAAACTCGTTCTTCCACGTACAGAAGAAGTATAATTTTTTAGCCGTATACAATGTGAAATGAAGGGCAAAGAAATTCATTTTGCCCGTACCGGAAATATATTGTGAAAAAATAAAAAAAAAGAAACACAATTTAATGTTACTAAATTTCGTACATAATATATATTTTAATTTCCTAGAATAGATTTTCTTTGCGTCTAACATTTAATGCCAAGCGATTAGTTCACGCAGTGCGAATATCGTGAATAGAACGATTGCAATCCTTCACTAATAAGAATCGTACAGTAACTTTATTTTCCTACATAACGAAGAAGATCGTGACATGATAATCTGTGACAGTTAGGCTCAGAATGATAAAAATAATTTCACTATAACTGCACACCAATTGAAAACACGGATATAAAAAGGCTGTGAATGAGTCGGTTATAAGTTTATGCGGCACACTAAGATGACAATGGAAAATACAGCAGTTGATATTGACCGGGTTCTTGAAGACGATGGGCAGAGTACGACTGAGACTACACGGATGAGGCCTTACCTGGATATCTGGGATGTAAGTACCCGTTTTCACATGGTAATATGATCTTTAGCCAAATTCTCTGCACACCTTAGATCTCACAAGACCCCCCCCCCCCAAGTAGGAGCTATAAAACAGTTGCACTGGAGGGGAAAAAATACATATGACTCTTTCCAGCTTCTCGTTTTCGTTTTAAAACAAGTAACTTTCCTGCTTTTTTCATGAAACAATTTTAAAACCCCTCCTTATCGGGTCCATGGAATGAATCTCTACCATCTGACAGCAGTTCTAGGCAGGCACAGGCACTTTGAATAAAAGAGATCAACGAAACAAGTGAAGTGTCTTTCCCATTCAGTAACATAAAATGGTTACTAATTTGTGCACCGAACAATTACAATTGTCAGTAAATAATCCTTCAGTTGCTCGTAGATTACGATCTTCTAGTGTGTGACGTATTGAAATTTTGTGGAGATGAATATTTCGGCAGAATGTGCTGCATCCGTATTAAACGTAGAAACAAAAAGGTTTGGTTCAACAGGGTGATCAAATCGAGAAAGATGAAATATGTGGGTAATGGAGCATACATAGGTCAGAGGCAAGGAGTGCACAAAACATAAAAAATTTACGTAAGAGTGGTTTAAGTAAGAAGTACACTTGTTAGGTTTAGGATCGGACTGAAAGAGAAAGAGAAGAATACCACATATATAGGGTGCGGGAATCTAGATTGGATTTTTCTGGCTCAGGATAATGACCAGCGGCAGTCTCTTGCAAAGACGTTAATAAAGCTTCGGATTGCATTAAACACGATAAACTTCTGAACCATCTGAGATTTTGCCATCTCTCAGCAATAATTTTGCGCAGTGAATTTCTTATAAATTATACAAACAGTAGCTGCCAGCTATTGCGTAACATTTAGCAGTCTTCTATAAAATTCTGCACTACATTTCTACATATACTTAATCAACTTGAGTGCTTTCACAATTTACGTAACTCGTAGATAACGCTGTGTCGAAAAGAAGATTCCCCGGCATATCAACCCCCCCTCTCTTCAACGCTTTGAGACAGAGCTCTCAATGTACGCAACAGTTGCTTCAACATTCATAATTTCTGCATTTATTCACACAATGTATTTACGTATTTCGTATAATTTTGTTAATAAACAAAGATTATTTGCCTAAACGGAATTAGCTGTTTGGAGTCTATAACGGAAGAAGTTGTTTGTCTTTTAGAGAAGTGAACATTATTCTTATAATAAAACCAACTAGATGCACTACTTTCTCAAATTTATTTTTGAGTAAAACTCTACATGTTTCGGACAGTTCGTCTGTCCATCATCAGGAGTTCTTTACTGTACACACAGCAATGGTATATGTCATACAGATTTTGCTGACAACTTGCGAGCAGGATCAGGATGGCATTGGTTTGATTCTGCTGCAGCAGACGGAACGGTTCCGTCCTCATCCTGATCGTAAGCTGTCAGCAAACCTGTATGACATATACCATTGCTGTGTGTACAGTAAATAACTCCTGATGATGGAAAGAGGAACTGTCCGAAACGTAGAATTTTACTCCAAAAATAAATTTGAGAAATTAGTGCATCTAGTTGGTTTTATTATAAGAATTTATCACGATGCACCGTCACCTGAACGTCAAAATGTGAACATTACTTGTGAATGTTTACTTGAACTGCACACTCTTAGGTCCCAATCCAAACATGATTTTTATTACAACTGAACAGACACGAATATAGTTGAAATTTGCAGACCTTGACCTAGCTTACAGGGGAAGGCAAGAAGAGAGAAATCCCTTCTTACCCCCACCCCCACCCCCGCCCCAACCCCACCCCCACCCCCACCCCCCACTCCCTCCAGCCCTCGCATGCAGCGCACTTAAAATTATGGTCCACTTCCAGAGGACCTAACAAAACCCACTCCTGTCTTGCGCCGAGGACTTCCACCGATATAACGCAATTTATATGCGGCAGATGAGACCTAAGTTATAATGAACTACCTCCCATCACCTACAGAATGTACAGCTCAGACATCATAGCGACTAGAATACGGGATGGATGACAGAGGAATCCTGATGCAATTCCTGCCACTGGATACAGAGTACTGTTTTCTCCAGTGCACCTAGGCGAGCTATGGAGTCCTACTGCTCAGTGGGTACGGGGGTTAAAGCGGCCGGGTAATGAAGCTAACTATTCACCTGAGGTTAAAAATGCGTGGAATTAAATTTCTACTCCCGCCATACGCCTCCATGACGTGGTGTTTCATTAAGTCCTGGGGCAATTTTAACTTTTCAACTTTACCAGCTGCATTTTGTTCTTTTGTGGCTTATTAAAGGCAGCTGTCGGTACCGCAGACTGTATACTGCAGGGCGATTTAAAAGAAGAGGCCGTGGTTCAAGAGATACATACCGTCCCCGACTTCACTTGGAGGGATTAGGAAAATTTACGAACTTCGGTGTGGATAGCCGGTCTCAGTACCAAGGTGTGAACTCGGGCCCTTACGATTACGAGACTGAAATGTTTACACTCAGTGTTCACTTCTAGGACAGCAACTGTGCCCTACAGAAGTTGTGTTTTCTATAAAATTCGTAAAATAAATTTTGCGGTACTTCAAGTGCTTGCTTAAATTTAGTGTCGTCTGACGCCTGACCTTAATGGCATATGTTTTACATAAACTAACTTCTTACACTACGTCTTAATTATAACGACCAATTGGTTGATGTTTCTTAGGTAAATAGTACTTGATTATTTAAAAAAAAATCATACGAAACACATAAATAAAGGTACTTTGAAGTCAAAATGCAGGGGTTTAAATTTTAAGGCAGGCCGTATATACTCGTACATTCAGTGGTGTACCCAGGAATTTTGTTCGGCGGGGGGGGGGGGGTTAAAAAAATTCAGTTGGGGAAAGGGGAAAGAGGGAAGGGGGGTTGGGGGACGGATGGACCATGGTCGGGGGTCCCGGGGGCAGCTGTAATTTGGTAAAGAAATTTCATTTCATATAATAAAATTTTCTTAATTTTTGGTGCTTTAAGATTATTTATGATGACAACCAATTTGTTTGTCATTGCCAATGTAAACCAATTGCGAATCTATGTAGTTTTAGAATTTTACTGCCTTTTTTTCGTAACGTCTTGGGGTTTTGGCGTCCTAAATTCAGGAATTTTTAACAGTTTTCAACCCCCCCCCTCGGTACGCCACTGCATTAGCTTGTTTCTTTCCTGCTGGGGCTAAAGACTTAATAGCACCCTTGTATTTTTCGGTTGGTGCCGTACACCACTCCCAGTAACAACTGTGTAATGAATCGTTGAATAAGTTGTATGGACTTACTGAACTATTACTTTTCTTTACAGAAGTCGGTACGAAGCTTTCATTTCTCGCACACTAGATTGATTTACAAATATACGATGGTCGTGGTGTATTTATTAATTTATTAAGCGCAAACATGTGTAACACAAAGAATATTTGATTCTTGAATTTTAAGCGCTGTGGGAACCAACAAATCCGCATATTTGAAGCTTGAGTGGATGTTGGTTTAGAAATTAAAAAAAATTAAATATGCTGTTATCTGTTGTCACCTTTCTTGAAGGGCGGTTTATTTGTTTATAATTTTGAAGATTCTTGGGTTTACTTGTTTCAAATGACCCAATTTTATAGTACATGATGGAAACATAAACATTGGTGACTGATTAACGATTGCAAAATGTGGCATAATTCAAGTACCTTGATGGAATGACTAATATATTAAGAAGTTGACGCTGCTGCCTGGTTAATTACATTATTGCGTCCCAAGTTCCTTTTTTAAAATATGAAATTAAGGCGAGAGCAGCCCACGGGTGTACAATGTATTCAGTTATACAACCGTACGTGTTCCATGATAAAAAAAATCATTTTTTGAAACCTAAGGATTAAATTATATGAAATTATTATATCACCTGGTATTTATATGATTTTGGAACTTGGAAGGTGTTTTGAAATAAACTGTGGATATTTGGACCAAAGCGGAACGGATGTAGATGTTTAATAAGTAACTTCAGAACTTACAGTGTTATTCGTCGGTGCTTCTGTCTGTGAGAATTAGAATGATACGACTCTTTAAAGTGTAGTTTGTTGTACTTATATAATGGTAATGGTGGTTGACGTGCGTATACTGAGGGAAAGGATTTTTAATGTGACCGTATTGTCAGATTTTCCTCACAGAGATGACCAAAATCAGTTGCTTGCGTGTAATTATCTGCCATCTGTACCGTACTGTACAACATCGCGTAATGTTCAGATTACTCTGAAAACTTCCGTTGTGTTATATAGATGCGCTCTTGTACAAGTAACCGATACGTACACAGCTTGACGTCGGCCATACTAATTTCTCTCCGACACTTCTGTTATCATTTTCAAGTGCGTATATTACACGCTTACATTAGTCATTGCTGTAACTGTGGATTGAATGTTCACCAACCGTATCAGATACGCGTAAAGAGCGCACGTTAAAACCTAAATTTCGGCACGCCAAAGGCTATTCATTTTGATCAATTTTTCAGTATCGTAGTTCTTACTCCGACAGTTACCACTTTTTTTAGTCTTATTGTACAGACCACCTTGTAGGGCTTGAAATATCTCAATAAAAATTTGACCCAGAGACTTTTAAATTTTCTGCAGGACTGTGTACTGTAGCCTATGTTGCACAACAAAGATTTTCGGTTTTGGGGGTTCCGACTGAGCCTCCATTTGTTTACTTGTAATTTTGACTACGGGTGGTATGTGTCTGAGCTATGGGCCGGGGTAACATAGTTGGTATAGTGACTCCCTGCGGGCTGGACGGTCAGGGGGTCGAATCCCGGTGGGGGTGGGGGTGAGATTTTCTACACCCGTCCAGACCGGCCCTGGGGCCCACCCAGCCTCCTATAAAATGGGTACCGGGTCTTTCCCGGGGGTAAAGCGGCCGGGACGTAGCATTGATCACCCTTCCCATCTAGCGCCCATGTTAAAGAAAGAGTATAGCTATACCTGTCCTCCCGCTTTGGGCCTTCGTGGCTTGTTCTAGAGTGACCTTTACCTTTACCTTACCTTTATGTGCCTGACCTGTAAATTGAGCGCATTAAAAAGCCCGGCGATAGTTTACTCCACTAAACCCAACACACTAGCCATGAAATCGTGAGACTTTCGTCTTGTTAACGGTGAAGTACGGGAATTGCTCGTCAGAACTCCGATGGTATTAATCTTACCTTAAATCATAAAAGATGTTCAGAATGACGGCCTTCTGCTTGCATGTAAGCTTCTCATCTCATCACAATTTGAATGCCTTGATTCTTCGAATATTTCTTTCACATGTTCTTCTTTGTGTAGACTGTTGACATAACTTCGTCTTTAAGCATGCCCCAAAGATAAAAGTCGCACGGATTTAAATCTGGGGAACGCGGAGGCCACTGATGTATAACCATCTCACCAAGAACTTCTCTTCTGCCAGCAGCGACCGATTAGCCGTGTGAAGCTATAAACTTGTCTGTCAAGCATGGTGTAACGCTGGACTCTGATTAAGATAGGATGGCGCTGTTTCAAATGGAACCTTGCACACTGAGAACGACGGGAGAACACTGCTCACGACGGGCCGGTAAAATAGAGTGACGACTCGACATTCTTTGTGGTGTGTCGCTTAGTCGTAAATATTTAGCCACAGACGGCTGAAGTCTCAGCGGCATTTTACAGTGCTTTACTGGTTTACGCAAGTGTGAGTGAAGAAGCCAATATTAAAAGTGTGGAGCTTGCTGTGCAACACCTCATTTTGTGTGTCTGGAGAGATTGTGGTTACGCAAGAAAATACATTTGCTGTGGGGAAACATCGGGGAGCATTTGAATAAATCAAGTAATTTTACTTCCTGTTTAATATACTCTGATTGGTTTAAAGGTGTAATGTTCTGATACTTACGTTTAAGGAACATTTAAATGTTATTTCTGTTGCAATTCATCGTTTGCTTTAAATTGTTTTTGTGGTTAGCATGGTTCTGTTGTGTACCCTTATTGAGATGGAATATATCTCGTAGTCGAATAGAAGTAATCACGCTGAGGATCTCACAGAATGAAATACTGGGGAGGAAGCATGGCCTGGGGTATCTTAGAGAGAAATTGCTTTCACTGTGCGAGATATATTCCGGGGTAGAAAATTTCCGTTCCCTAATACGAGTAAAGCCGATACCAGTGGTCGCGCGGTCTAAGCCGTAGGTCTGCGGCCGCTTGCCAGCTGAGATTGTGGGTTCGAATCTCGCCGGGTCATGGATGTTTGTCTGTTGTGAGTGTTATGTGTGTTGTCAGGTAGAGGTCTGTGCGACGAGCTCATCACTCGTCCAGAGGAGTCCAACCGATTGTGGTGCGTCGATGTGTATGATCTAGAAATGCCCTGGCTTGCGTTCTGCCGGAACACCACAGGGGGAAAAAGAAATGCAAATAAAATTATGCAGCACTCAGGCAATTCGAATTACTGATAAAATTTATGTTTCGTAACAACTGCTAGGACCTTGAGAAAAGCGAAAACTTGAAATAAGCATCCGACAGGTGCGCTGTACACTCCTCCGACCTCGAGATATTTTGTTGTTAAAAATACATTCCTTGTCTAAAGTATTCGTGGAGATGGTCCCAACAGATAGGTTTACTTCTTGAGGGGTAGAGCTTCATCCTCAGCAAAGTAAAGAGGGAATTGTTAACCAATGTCATCCGATGATAAAGGAGCAGGATCAGTCGAAACAGAAGAAACTGGAAAACTGATGAGTTGGACAAAGAATTTAACTACACTAAATCCTTTTAGGAACGTGCTGACTGCCAATACAGAGTTTCTCCACAGTTTGTTGCCGGCCATCGCAAGTATGAATTACCACCAGAAAAGGAAATTCAGGGTCGAAGTTTTGAAGCTTCCCGACGATTGTTTGAACGAATCCTCTACTTCGTCCTGATCGTCAAACTCGACCTGAGCCTAGCGTTTATACTACAAAATCCATCTGCATCTTTTGTCTGTACCCGTCTGATCTCCAAAGGAATCATTACTGAGAGGTATTGAAAAGGTTGGACTTCACAGTAAAAATCGATTCAGTGAGTTATCATAACCCGAAGCATTTTATTTATTTTTGTATGTCAGGTGCCAGTTTCATAAAAAGGAAATTGAAAAATTATAAAAAAAGAAGTTTCAATACCTAATGTAAACATAATTGTTTATTCGTCACTCACGGCTTTTCTCCGGTTAGGCCTACTGTGTAATCTCCCGCAAGCATTCCTGTGTTGTCTTGAAAAATGATCTAAGCTTTTTACAGTCATGGTATACTTCTCTGGCTACAACAAATCTACCGAGTCCAATGCTTTTGAGGCGTCCTTTATTTAGAGATGTGGAGTCGAGTTAGTGGGTGATCAGTGCGCAGCGTTGCGATGCAGCATGGTTATCTCATCCTCAACGGTCCAAGTGTCCAAGGTACCACGTTGTTTTCTCGAAACGTCGGACGGCGGTCACCCAGTGACGCGGCGCCACATCTCAGAAGAACGGATACCTCATCTGCACCTCTGCGACGTTCTGAAAAATGGAACTTTACTACTTTTTGAATGTAGTCATCCAGTTGTGTTTTATTCTTGGATATTTAATTTACATGTAATTCAATCAACACAACAATAATATTAATATTAGTTGATATTTTAATATTATTGTTGTGTTGACTGAATTATATATAAATTAAATATCTAAATTCAATAGTTTTGTTGAAATAAGTGCGAACCCGACTCTTCCTTCTGTTATATTCTTCGGTTTTCTTCTCATCTGCCAGATATTCCGTATCTCCTCTTCATCTGATGTTGCGTCCAGTACTGAAGCATTGCATTCGTCTGAGTGGATCGCCTCCACTGTGGGAGGCCGGGGTCGTATTTGTCATATCGTCATCGCATTGCAGTCGTGTCGTATGTGGGGTTCTGTGTGAGGGCGGCCTGAGTCTCCTTTTCATATACCACTTCTTGAAAAACCGGTCTAAAAATCAAGTTTAAATAACGCTCTGAATTTATAGGTACATTAAAAGCGATTGGCCAAGTTCTCTTGGATGTAAGTGCACACCGGCCTCCAACTTTCAGTTTCATAGAGAGGATACTCGTGCAACTGTTGTGGATTCTCTGATGTACAATCGCGATTGTTTTCGGTGTGTAAATACCCGATTACATGCAGCCATGCTTCGTCACGAAAATAGTACTCTGGGTTAACAGTTCAATCATGCACGGATCGCAGCAACCAACAGCAAAAACGAATCGTGATGTCACAGTCGGGATTAGTGAGTCTCTAAACAATGGTCGTCTTACGTGGTCGCAATTTTAGAACTTCCATGACTGTGTGAGCAGATTTCACTGACGCTCCACATTATGCAGCTAAACGTGTCGGCGATTGTCTAGGTCTTGTTTCAAAGGTAGATCCAGTTTTTTTACGTGTTTTTCTGTGAGTTATACGTCCTCTGCTCTTCTTTCTGCCCAACAATCATCCCGTAACGTTGTTGTGAGCTCTGTGTCATCCATTTTCGAAGTCGATCAACGCCAGGACATTTCATACTGTAGATAGATATATTTGTTAACTGCAGTTGGGTTGACACCCGGTGCCAGTAATACAGTACACATTTGCACACGAACAATAGACAGAACAGCACAATTAATTGGAAGAGTGCGGACCGTGCCCCGTCTTTGCGAGTCATACCCTGGCATTTGCCTTACAACTGAGGAAAAAGCACGGAAAAACCTTAGTCGGGGTAGCCGAAGAGTGCCAGTTGGCACGATGAAAACAGAATATACAGAACATACATAACCACAAGAATACATAAACATAACAATAAAAGTACGTAACTTACAAAATTAAACAAAAGCATAAAAAGAATAAATATTCATAAACGGCGAAATTTAGTGCAGAATTTATTGTCGGATGAATTTTTATCTAATGATTCCATTATGAACGCACGTTCGTATTTGCTGCACATCGTATTCTTGCCCATTTACAGAGGAAGCTTACACTTTTGTCTGTTCAGAAACCTTTTACGCGACGACGTTTCGTCTCATTCTCCTTCCAAAACGATATAAAAATTAGAATAATTAAAGTGACTGAACGTCCCTCGCACTCTGCGAAAGCTGCACGTATTGACGCGTTTTTTGCACAAAATTATAAGGAGGTAGTTTGCACTTACCCCGCGAGATGGCTTATCATGTATGAGTTTATTTCGGAGTGACGTGCCAGGTCGATACTTTGAAGGAAGTGAAGGTTTGGCCACTCGTTTCTTTGACAGCCACATATGCGCATGTATATCACTTCATTGTTAATTGATGAGGACCAGGATCTTAAGATTATTAGGAAACAGTTCCTGGGTAACCTGGTTGTGATGTTGAATGCATTTGTGTTTAAGAAAGTGTTGTTTGGCGAAGCGCTGCCCGTTATTTCGAGGAAACGTGGTATTTGGAATTCTAAATAGCCTATTATATTATTTAAACGAGAAGGCGGGTAAGCGGCGACTTATAGCGGGCCAAGAAAAGACAGCTTTTCAAGGTTGATTTGCACGTATTTTAATGAAGCTTGGTGTCATGGCTGTAGGCCCATCCATCCTTTCATCATATAAATTCTATGCCATCAGTAGTAGGTCTGTCACATGGGCAGCTTTGCGAGTTTCGGCTGTTGGAGCTGCAGATGCACAGTTTTTAGGCAAGGCACCCTGGTTGTGTTTTAAATAAACTAGTGAACAAAACTAATATAAATCAAGTCTATACACAGCTTTCTTTGTAATTAATCATCAGCGACGTGTTTCGGCTATAAAAGCCATCTTCAGGCTGAATACAAAGTCATATAGGATATATATATATATTACAAAGCCGCGAATGTTATGGACAAGATCTCATCTTTACATCCAATGGATGTATATAACACGTTAAAAATATATTTTGAAGATTTTGTGAAATCTGCACATTAAAACTTTAAAATTTTTTGAATAATATTATAAAATAATGGAGATATTGTGGAGGCGAATGTTGAAGTGTAGGCTAGCGGAAGACTTGAAAGTAGTGGGCAGGGCGAGTGTATTTCTGTCTGCAGAGTTGTTATGATTATAATGTTTTCACTGGTGCTTAGGTGTATGAAGTGAATGTACTAGTCAGTTTTAGATTCCCAGTGTGTTATTTAAATATAATTATATTACATATAACTTCGTAGTATAACTCCACGTAATATATGGTATTGGTTAATGTATGCGTGAGATTTGTTCACTGCTTTTTCGTAACGTACGGTATGTATAGGAAAACGCTGCTCACTGTTGGTATGACGTGCGCTGTGTGAGTGCTGAATGTCCGCAACATTCATAATATTGTAATATATATATACTTGATTTATATTTGTTGTATTTACTAGTATACAGATGCACAAGTTCATGTAGGGCTGTGAAATTGGTTGAAATTGGTCTTCATAATTGATTTTCGCAGAAAATATGCAACTTCTGTTTTTTCCCTTAGGATGCAAAACAACATGAGTGTTACTCTTAACGTGTATTTTGCTTCTCCTTTGGACTCAAACCGTATGGTATCTGTATACAATTTAGTATGAAACTGTGAAGTGAGTATGAATGCATGTATTTGGAAACTATGATGCGCTGATGTTAGAAATGCTTGTTTGATTTCGATGCCTAACGAATATGAAATCCTGTAGAAAGAAGAGAATGAACCTTTGACGGCGATAGTATTGACGTATTTAAAATATGTAGTGCCGTAAATTAAACACAAATGGATCACTGCATATTGTCATTAATTTATAGTCGGTTTGGTGACCTATCGCAGATCACGACCGCTTCCTTTCATTCCGTTTTCATTTCACCGTTCACCGCCATCGATTGTGTGCAGTGTTAGCTGAGACTCTCTCAGCGTCGTAAAATAAACTACAGAAATATAATTTATAGTTATTGCAAGTCTCAGCCTATAAATTCAAGTATATTTACGGTGGGCTATAATCCGTATCAGTCAGCGTGTTGATGTCAAGAGGCAGTAACGTCTAGCTGAACTGGAAGAAAGTGCGGAAAAGAATAATAGCAGCATGAAGAAGAAAGATCGCTTCGAAGAAAACTGCTCTGAAGATGTAACGGCAACAGTCAGTTCTGAACGCCACAGAGACGGTTTTACAAGACGGGAGGAAGAGGTCATTTGCGGAATTGAGTATGAACATGTGTGGCACTTGTCTCTTATAAAACAATGTTTGTTTCACTGGTCGTGATCCACAAACGGAGAAATATGAAATGCGGGAGGGTTGGGTTGGAGGAGGGGGGGGGGAAAGGGAGGAACGGTTGCGCGTATGAGTATGAAGGTTTAAATATGTAAGCTTTCTTTTGTTCGTATGGGATGTAATCCCGGAATGGACAAACCTGTGGGATAAGAGCTTACTGCGTTCTTAGTTTCTTGACTTCTCTATTGGAAATGTTCACTGTAGTAGGTCTGATTCGTTTGTCAATGTGCTTGGTCAGTGCATTATTATTTTAAATTAATAATTAGTGAAATTCTAATGCAACTTGTTGAATTTCATGACTTCAGCGATACCGATCGAGTGCGTTGTGCCTTTAGTTGAAGACATAATTTAATTGTAAAAGCATGTCTTCCATTGTTCCGTACGGGCTGCTCTTTCACCAAGGGCAGAGGAGAGTATAGTGGATTTAGTGCATGAGGTAACATTGCGTTGAAGAATGTGCGTAATGGAAAACTGCATAATTAGGAGCCTAGCCTCTCGTAATATCATCAAGGCGATAGCCGAAAAAGATAAAAGAGGCCTTTTCTTGTTCTTTTCCGTGCAATGATATCACCATTTCATATAAAAAACCGACTAATGCACACTTGTTTTATTAACACCACTTGATTAGCATGTGTTACTGCGACATATTTCAGCCCTCAGAGGGCCATCCTCAGAGAGTACGACTGACACATTTCCACAGGAAGTTCAACAAAATATGTACCAGATGTTGAATGTGGTTTCGTGAGCAGCGTGTATTATATTACGCGGTAGCTACATGACTCATTGCTGCATTTGTTCTACATATCTTTTCCTTGATGTTCATATATCTGTACGTTTTGTTGATCTTGCCGTGGAAATGTGTCAGTCGTACTCTCTGAGGATGGCCCTCTGAGGGCTCAACCATGTCGCAGTAACACATGCTAATCAAGTGGTGTTAATAAAAAAAAAAGTGTGCATTAGTCGGTTTTTGTGTATGAAATAAGCTTGAGGGGGTTTGGCCCTGTAAAATGGATTTGGTGAGCTGGAAATGCATAGAACTATGTACTACAAAACCATGTGGAATAGAGCACGTGGGAACTGGAGAAGTAGGTAGGAAGTAAATGGATAATTTCCCTCGTGTTTTTAAGAGTGGAAGTTAAGCTCCACAGATTCTCACCCGGAGCACGAGATGGGGAACTTCCACTTGACGCTGTTGCAGCTTACTTTCAGAAAAATATCCCCCGATACTCGTATAGGATTATGAGTACGCCTTTTGTAAAGTGTTGTGTTTAACGGCTGTATCAGGTGCTAAGGTTATATAGCGTCGGTGTTCTATGAGCGAATAAGTATGGAGCGCTGCTGGAATTATACCGACAGCAGAAAACTTAAGTACTCGGAGAAAAACCTGTTCCGGTGTTACATTGTCCTTCACAGACCCCATATAGATTGGCCTGGGTTTGAATCCGGGCCATACCGGTGACAGGCCGGCGACTAACTGCCTGCACATTGGCATGGCTTTCCTCCTCCCTCCTTCGCATCACTCTACTCGTTCGTAGGTAATGCTTAACCTCAGAAGTTGGTATGACGCCGTGAAGAACACTGAGCAACATTACGAAAGACAGTCACGACGGAGATTGAAACCTGTGACTTGTGCACGCCCACTGAACGAAAATGAACATTCCGGTAATGACGTACTGTCTGTTACCGAGGTGTGTTATATATGAACAGCTGTGCGAGATTCAGTTCATTTTTCCTTCTGTCAGGTTAATGTGCCTTTCTCTTCAGCGAGAACTATAAGGCGTAGGCTGTATTCGTTTATTGCGGAGTACGGCTGTGATGATCTGAATCCTTGGCGTTTCGCTTTTAGCTACGGTTTCTTAATAATAGCTTTACACATTTCAATGGTCCTTAGAATCAAGCTTTACAGCTACACGGGCCTGGCTGTGTATTAACTCTAATATTTGATACGGTGGGGCAGGTGGAGTTTCTACACTGCGCTGGGAAGATGAAGGGTCTAACATTCAGGTGTAGTTTCATGTGGCGCAGTTTCAACGGTGCGGATGTAGAAGTTGCTGATCGGTGGTGGGAGGATATGGTCCTCGATATTACTGTAAGGATGACACAGAGATTTAAATTTACACATATTAACAAAGGATATGTAACACAGAGACATAAAAGTCACACATGCTTCGCAGAGTTATCAGGCATTCCCTAGCCATTAGGCAGCAACTGCAGTTCATCGACCGAATGCGTAACTGCTCACTACCCTAAGTAAGTAAAAACCTAAGTGAGGAACTGTCTGGAGATAGATCGGAAAGATTCAACATTGTTAAAAGTAAAACTCGCCGTTGATCTCAATCCTAAACCAGCTCAATCAGCCGCCCCTCTAAACAGCCTTCTTACTTAAGTTTCGTATTAATGTTATCCTCCTATCTTCATGTTCGAAGCGGTTTCTATATCAAAGTTTTGAATGGCGTCTTGTTTCCATTATCTGATCTATACGTCCAACGATTGTATAACGCACTAGATTTCAGTACCCGACTAATACTCTTTGTCACGAATAAGGTTAGGTTTGCCCCTTACATATAAAAGCACGGGCGTGTATCGTATGACGCTAGAAGAGGAACTTCTTTAACCTCATTGTCTTCGTCAGAATGCACATAATGCCGTGCTACTATGGTTTCCTCTTGCTGCACGCGTAAGGAATCAACCGAGTCCGGAATTCTAGTTAGCGCGCGAAATAATACTGTTCTGCCTTCATACTGCGTGTGATAGGCAGTATGCATGCACACTTTGCATATTAATTCAAGTTATTCCATTTTATTGTGAGATTGTGTGTGTGTGACGAAAGCCCAAACAAACGCTTTGTTCGAACCAAACGTGTCGGACAGGTAAGCTGAAATGTTCAGAGCAGTCGGTACTGTGATGGAAACGGAAGGTAGAGGCAGAGGCGAAAAATACATGAGCGGCAGCTGTTTTAGTTTTGCATAATGGTTGGAAATCTCCTTTCCAAAAGTGTCTTTGTTATTTCTCATAAGTGGCTCCTTGTTTGCTTCAGATGGAAACCCTTATTTCAATTCAGAATGTTCGGGAAACTTATATATTGTCATTTTATGTGATTAATATGGTTTTCTTGGAAGTAAAAACATCTTTTCCTTTCGTAACATTTGAACAACGTGTGGCTGAACAGTCTGATGGTGCACATTTGAAAGAATTTAGCTGTGATAAGTGCTTTACATTCCCGTAGCCTATTTATTGAATGCTGTCAATATAGCAGCCACATTGTTGTCATTCTTATGTGACCTTGATGCTTGTGTTTCATTCATTAAAACCTCATCTGCTATACTGATGTTTAACGGAACTGAAGACAGTGGAGGAAACGAGAACACGTCACAACGTTGAACGGTACTCAAACCGGCTTGTTTGGGGGAGGCGTGAATTTGATAGCGCTCAAGCTGCTGATAGTTAAGACGTTTAAGGCACACAATATTGTATGCTTTAGCTGGCGTTTTTAATTATTATTGACATTTGACACGCACACGGTACTACGAATTCAATAAAACGTGCGAAATCTGAATGTAGTTCCGAGATTTTAAAATACAGAATGAAGACATATACATTTAGCCTTGAATGTTTGGATCAAGATATTAAAATAGACCACAAAGCACAGCATATTTATTTGAACGTGGAGGCATGCCAGTGATACAACGACCATTGCTCGTTGTGTGATGCAGAGAAATCGCACTGCAGCTCCGAACTCGTGAGCGCCCTTTTTAGAGGTTTGTTGTCTCAGATGTTTATCGATTTTACAGATTTTCGTCTCGATATAGCTTTACGTTGATATTCTCGGTATAGTCTCATGCTTGTTGAATGTTGGAACGAGATGATGGTTAGAGACAGCGCTACAACAAAAGAGAAACAATCGAAGTCGACTTAATGCACATGTTGTTCGAATTACACGGTCTGTTAATCGGGTGGTATAACCATCCGTTCGTTACTTTTGTCATTGATTGCCAAGATGTAGAGCGTGTTTGTAGGGACACATTTGAAGTGTGGTCGACCTTTCATTTTTAGGCTCGTGTTCGCAATTGCGAAAAGCAGCTGTTAGCTTCGTCATGCCTGTCCGTCCGTCCATCTGTCTATCCGCGTGGATCATCTCGGATCCCACTGGACGGATTTTCATGAAATTTGAAATTTGAGATTTTTTCGAAAACCTGTAAATAAAAGGGCAATTACATTAACATTGACAAGAATAAGGGGCACATTACACGAAGAGCTATGTACATTTATGATATCTCGCTCAATTCTTCTTAGAATGAGAAATGTTTGAGACGAAAGTTGTAGAGAAAACCAAAACATAGAATTTATGTGCAATGAATTCCCCCCCCCCCGCCCCAAATCATGCCGCTTGTGAGATAAGTGGAAAAATAATGTTAAGGGACATGGGGACCGCGGTAGTACAGTGGTTAAGGTGCTGTGCTACAAATCGGAAGGTCGCTGGTTCGATGCCAGATGGTGTCATTGGAATTTTTCATTGACATAATCCTTCCGATCGCACCATGGCCCTGGGGCCGACTCAGCCTCTAACAGAAATGAGTACCAGGAGTATTTCTTGGAGGTAAAAACGGCCGATGCGTAAGGCTGAAAACCTTACCACCATCCTGTGCCGTTGTCATGTGATCTGAGAACCTTAACTTCCTGGAACCCTCTGGGCCACTCCAGGCCTGTAATGGGACTGCTTTATCTTTTTTACCTTGCCTTATATATATATTTGTGTGTGAGTGTGTGTGTGTGTGTGTGACCTTATATATAAGTATACTATGCCTCTTAGGTTGAAGCATGTAGCGAACTGTACAAACAAAAAAATGATAGTTGCGGTGATTGAATCGCTCTTTGATGTATCATTTGTGAATACGGAATGCTTAAATGTTGTCAGAGATCGTAATTAGGATTGCATTACGTGTAATGTTTCAGTTATGAAGTCGTTATTGAGAGTGTTTGTTAAAATTTGAATGTAGCTTCACGTATAATAATTAGACCAGTATGAATGAAATTCATTTCGCGTGGTAACGTTTAGAACCGATTATGCCACTACTAGTTTGAAATTAAAATCCTTCCATTGACTGAGATGGCGTGCGGATGAATGCTTGCCTCTTTGCCCTTGTTCAAAGAACACGTAATTAAGTAGAGTACTTTTTTGACGTTCATAGAGCCGTACATCGTAATATTATTTCTATAGTAATACCAAGATGCACCAATGTATCAAATTTATTTTATTTTGGAATGACACTCTACATGTTTCGGACGGTCTTTCCGTCCATCATCAGGAGTTGAAGACTGTACATACAACAGGCATTTGTCAAACAGATACTGCTGTCTGCTTGCTAGCGGGTACCCGCTAGTAAGCAAAGGGTACCCGCTAGCAAGCAGACAGCAGTATCTGTTTGACACATGCCTATTGCTGTATGTACAATCTGAATTCCTGATGATGGACGGAAAGACCACCCGAAACATGTAGAGTGTCATTCCAAAATAAAATAAATTTGATACATTGGTGCATCTAATTGGCTTTACTGTAGAAATAGAGTACTTTCTTTTTAATTTTGGACTTCTACAAGGTGATACAAATTTTCGAATGTGTAGATTTGTACCTCCTTGTTCCTTGTTCACTTTCAAATCTTGGTGCTCAGTTACATTAATTATTGCTTTTACCTCACGTGAATTACGCGTAAGAGTCTGAAGATTTTATTCACTTGCATGTACTGTAGTAAGGGCCTGACTGGATGTTAGAATAGTCGTTTAGCGTAGTAATGTGTTGTTCAAAGTCTGGACTGTCTTCTCCTAATGATTGTACTACGTATGAAAGTAGAGGGTGTTTTAGGTCAGTGTGTCTTCAGCAGACTGGTGGGGATGACAGTGTACATCATTACAAAACATGACCATTTGGAGGATAATAGGGCGTTTGGAGTTCGCCAGAACAAATGCTGCTTGACTTGACGTCCTGGTTGCCGAAAACTGGTTAAATCGGGCGATTGTTGTGTGTATCCTACTCGTAGCGCTGCGTGATCTTCATGTGACTTGAGGAGCCAGGAAAGATTTGGTGACTTTTATTTGGAAACGCTTCGTGAACAAACATTGCATAAAACGTACGTGTAAATCAAACCCCGGTACAGTGCAACCGTCACTTAGCGCCCATGAAAGTTTGTGAACACAAATTCCATAGTATACATTGTTTCGATTTGTAGTCGCCTTCGATATAGCGCCACGGATTGCAACCGAAATTTGTGGCGCTTTATAGGGGTTTCAGTGTAGTTGTGCTGACGGAATGAAACACGTAGTCCTGTTGCATCAGAAGACACATAATATGGAACACATTCAATTACTGAGGCAAATGATTTTTATACGTGACGTTGGGAAGTCTGTAGCAGCGTAACTTTGTAGGCGTTGGTTTGTCCGCAAAATACAGCCATTCAGTGATGGATTAAAATTTTTTTAAACTAATGTTACTTCGTATGAATAATTTTATTTTTGAAACCAAAGTATCATTGGTATCGAATAAAGTGGAACATTAGCTGCACAGACTTCCGCTAAAATTCATTTAAATTCGTCACAGTATCTCTTTCTCCTATCTGTCCCAACATCCCGTACCGTTTATCACTTGTTGCCCGAAGTCAGATAACCACTGTAGTCAAAGATGAGAGAAAAATAGGCATACGTGTCTAAGGAAATAAGGCTTGTATATCTGGTGGATATTGTGGGTATACTTTTTCAGTATTATGTCTCTAATGAATGTAGAACCTAAGAATATGAATTCAGGTAGTTTTCATATTAACCTCCAGTCTTCGCATACGTGTGCCTTTCAAGTGGAATTTTCTCTTCACATTTCCGGATTCAAGTTACGACGTCTTATGCGTGTTGCATGACTTGCCCATTCTTGATCCAGTTTTGCCGGAAAGTACGGATTAGACATGTAGGCTATGGCAATGAGGGTTGTGAAGAGGGCATTTCATGAAGATCCTTCATTTACAGCGCTTGTGATGTGGAAGATCCACTTTTCTGTATTGTAACGTTCTAGAAGACGTCTTTAGCATAATCGCTGTGAGAACCTCAAATTTCGTAATGCTTTGGACTGTTAGAATCTGCTGTTTCGCTCTGGAACGGAGTAGCCATCTTCGTTTGTGTCTCCACAAATTTCCAGTATTTCGAATTCCTTGCCGATGAAGGAAAGTAAGAGGGTACTCATTGTTTTTGGTTTTTACGAAGGCCAGTTACTGGTGCAAGTTGTAGTGAAGTACGAGTGTAAGGGAGATTTCAGGCTGCCGCCGCCGCATTGAGAGGCCTTCTTTCGTCGGCGATGTTATGCGTTGTAGTTGTGTAGTTGGTTGACAACGTTTCGGGAAAACCTGTCGGTCCTATGCTTGATTCTTGAAGATGGGGCCGATAGGATGTCCTGAAAAGTCGGCACCTAACTACCAGCCTACGTCGCGTAACATCCCAGAATAGCGAAGGCTTCAAAGATAAGTATAAATATTTCTGCACTTATATATACTATATTATTGTATGTGTATAAAACTACAGGTGTTGTCGTTCCACGTTATACCTTTGAGGGGTGTATCTGCAAAGGGCTGATATAGCTGTGAAGTGATTGACACTTCTGAATTGTATTGTGTTGTTCGCGGGTTTAATTCTTGGTCCATAGTCCAGCTATTCCGATGGAGTTTCATTCGTGGTTTTCCTTAGACCTTGGAGGTATTTGTACCTGGTACAATGCATTTCGTCAGCTTGCTTTTACATCCTATCATATTCTATATACAGTAGATGGTGACGTTAAACTACGCTGCATCTTCGAACATGTTGATGTAGCTGCAGCGTTTGGTCTTGTTGTGTATCCATTTCTAATCTCGGACGAAACCCCGGTCAGCCTGACTCTTTTTTTTTTGTGGTTTTACTGAGTCACTCTAAGCAAATGTAGAGATATTACCTTGATGAGGCTACAGCCGTTTCCTTTTATATCCTTTCCAGTTTATTATTCACGAGTCCCATCATCCACAGCATAGCGTACAGTCTGAGATACTGTCAGAATGATACAAAATGGCGACATTGTTTAAGTAACTGAATGTGTGTGTGCAGTGTACTGCGTGTAGGCCTATACGCAAGCCATAATTTGTCCCAAGGTTATATGCTATACGTATAGTACGTATTGGAGAAAGTTTCACGTTATCGTTTCTCTTAGAGACCTCACGTACAATTTAGTTCCGGGCAGTTTCCTGTAAATGAAGTTAACAGCACGGAGTTTATGAGATGTGAGGGGAGAAGTGTTACGTGCCTCATCTGCCAGTGCTAACCACACGACTGACGCGACCTGTCTATTAGTTGATTGTTTAATGTTGTTACGCGTACGAAACAGTTTAACTCCGGGGCTGTTGTAGGAATGCGACGTTCCATCAAGAGAATGCGTTGCAGAGTCCTGGCTCAAGGCGAATAATTGCAGCGACGTGGCACTTCATGTCAAATTAAATATTAACTCTCGTCTTTGTCTTGATGTTGTCAGTGAAGGTTGGGATGTGAACTCAGGGCAAAGAGACTTTTAGTTAGCCTTAATCAACGCATGGGAGACTGTCATTCATATTAATTTTATATGAAACTTCAGTTCCTGCCTCACAGAGAACAGACTTAATATCTGTTTCAAAAACCAAGCCATTAATTCTGTTTAGGGAAATGGTCGGTGTAGATACATAGAATCATATCGTTGTCGCGTATGTAATGTGCATTTTGAAACACACATTTACTACACTGTTTGTCCAGTGCTGAACTTCTTAATGTTAAACAGCATGTGATACACGTTGCTACCACCGGGCTTTACTTGGCTGTATTGTTTATGTTTGGTCCGTCACTCGAATAATAAGCTTCAGTATCGGTGTGTACACAATCACGCCGTCTGCATAATAATTTTCTGTATTTAACGAACTTAACTGTATGATTGCTACATGTTTTGGCCTATGTTTGGACATCATCAGGCAGTTCTCAGTTGCACAAAACAGGAAATGTAATGTAGCGCATTTCGTTGGCTGCGAAAACTAAGTCGTCTCCAAGTCGTACATGTAATAAACACGTTTAAAATTCGTCTTGTGGAAAGTGGCACTTTAAATAAGAACGTAAGTTGATGTATGTACATCCTGTTTTATATTTGAGAACTGCATGATGATGTCCATACATTACTGGCCGAAACATACGGTATAGTTCGGAAAATGAATAGTGTTGTGCAGAAAGTGTAATTATTGTGTTACGCTTTGTGACACAGCGGGGATATATTGAGTGCAGTAATCTTCACTATTGTTATGCATTATGCCGTTGTTGTTACTGAGAGGACTAGACAGCGTGCGTTCGTATATCATCATGGCAACGGCACAGATGATTGGCATGGCAGCACTAGTCTTTCTAGTGGCAATACATACGGAGCCTATGAAGTCCGCAACTTTTGTTACAGCAGTTATTTTATAAAAGGGATAGTGACACGGAGTTATTCTTAATTGACGTCGGTTACTGATGATGTGCTGCAACCTCTCATACGTCTTCTATATTGTGCCGTCCTACTGTCATACTGGATAACAGTAATGTTCTTGTTATAACCTAAAAAAGTTTCCTTCGTTTCCTTCCTTGTGTATGTAGTATTTTATCTTGCAGAGTGCGTAATTAGGTATTCTTATTATGTCTTTCACTGGGTCCGAATTTTAAACCAGCTGTGTGTGGTGACCTTTGACACCTTATAATGCAGGCTGTCATGCTGCGGCACGCTGAATGCAATTGTGTCGCTATATTTTGAAATCAGATGCGTTTCTACTCGTTTAAAATAGTCCACAAAGTGTGACGATACCAGAGAGATTGTTGTTAAGTGTCCTGTTGTCATCTCATTGGCTCATATTGCTGGTTCGTTGACAAATTATTATTCTCTTGGGAATATTTAAAATTGTGTTTATTCGTGATGCAAACCTTATTTTAAATTCTGTTTAAGAGTTACTTGATACAAGCTTTGCATTGTCACTTTAAACATTTTTGAAGTTACCTCTTTTCATGTAATACTCTTCTCTGCAATTCCGTTTGTTACGTTTTTGTATGTGGGTCGGGTAGCTCAGTCGGTATGGCGACTGACTACGGGCTGGACGGTCCGGAATCGAATCCAGGTTGGGACGAGATTTTCCGCCCGTCTAGACCGGTCGTGGGGACCCACCCAGCCTCCTGTAAAATTGGTACCAGGTCTTTTCCGAGGGTAAAGTGCGGCCGGGGCGTGCTGCTGACCACTCACCACCTTCTAGTGCCGCGGTCATGGAAGAGTAGAGCTATACCTCTACCCACCCTCTGGGCCACACCGGGCCTGTAACGGGATCACT
>Ga0131853_10004430_pt1 | contig 25179 bp, 13 predicted proteins | sample TergutLab28metaG_FD_92764 | JGI IMG/M metagenome (GOLD analysis project Ga0131853, IMG submission 92764) | Labiotermes labralis P1 segment gut microbial communities from Petit-Saut dam, French Guiana - Lab288 P1 (version 2) (version 2) | ecosystem: Host-associated > Arthropoda: Insects >... | reverse complement strand
CCCCTTCTTAAAGTCATTGATGCCCCTATACAAATCCCTAATGTTGCGAATCTTGCTGTTAGCTTCAAGTTCCTCAATTTTAGCTCTCAAATATTCCTTCTTTTTATTCCTGAAATGTCTGCTAACTTCTCATCTTACACTGTTCAAATTATCGACATTACTTTGGCATGGATCCTGTACCCACTATATATATACACATTGTGGGCCGGAATACCGTAGTAGGTATAACGACTCGCTACGGGCTGGACGGTCCGGGGATCGAATCCCAAGATTTTCTGCACCCGCCCAGACAGGTCCTGGGACCCACCCAGCCTCCTATATGATGTGTACCGTTACTTTCCCGGGAGTAATGCAGCCGGGGCGTGGCTTTGACCACCCATCCCCATCTAGCGCCCAGGTTAAAAAAAGAGTAGTTATACCTCTAGTCCCTCTTTGGGCCTTTGTGGCCCGTGCTAGTTTGAACTTGACCTTTTGACACATACACATTACATGCAGGCAGATATGCCTACATAGAGATAAAGGCAGGTAGTACGTTAAGTATGACCGCCTCTGTGGTCTAGTGGTCAGAGTTTCTGGCTATAGATACAGAGGTCCCGGGTTCGATTCCCGGCGCTACCAGATTTTCTGAGTAGTAGTGGGTCTGGAACGGGATCCACTCAGCCTCGTGAGCCTCGTGAGGTCAATTGAAGAGCTACTTGAATGAAAAAAGTAGAGGCTCCAGGTCTAGAAAACAGAGATTAACGGCTGTGGGGACCCGTTGCGCTGACCACGTGACACCCCACTATCCGCAAAAGTTGGCACTAACTTCGCCGACCGGCGGCGGTCGCTCTGTCGGTATAGTTCGCGTGCGGACTAAGGCCACGGAGTTTAGTTTTAGTACGTTAAGTATGTAGTTACGTAAGTGACCAGATGGCTGAATGATTAGGCAGACAGAGAAAGGAAAAGGCAGATAGCATTGAAAAGATGAAGTTCCTATGAACTACATGAGGGCATATGGGGGAGGGGGGGGGTGAAGAAATAGGTCCACACATTCTGAACCTCTGCACAAGGTTGAGGTGACTGGTCAGTTTCACGCTCAGGCCAATTTCCCTTTGGGGAAAGAGCATGCTGTACATAGTGTATACAAGGGCGAGTAGACTCAGAAAGTATCTGGACATTTTCGAGAAGTGTGAACATTTCTACCCCTGCCGGGGATCTTCATAATTTTCGTCAAACGTCCAGCTCCTACCCGAGTCACTGTACGACTCAAAGTAAATATATGGACAGTGGAACCGTCACAAGGCGGGATTTTGTTACAAATTCGTGCAAATGTGCAGATTCCAAGGTCCTTATATTATCTAACCCCTATTCTTAGTCAATAACTGCTATCACGCGTGTCCTGTTAATTGTGTATATTCAGCGGCACTTCGAAGCGTGAGTTACAGGATTGCTTGTGACGCCTGCGCGTAATTAGTCGCGACGAATACGAACCCAGCCGATCCCAGTCGCCGCACGGTTTAAGGCGTGGGTCTCGCTTGTTGGAATTGTGGGTGCCAATCCCTCCGGGAACATTGATGTTTGTCTCTTGTGAGTGTTGTTTATTGTTAGGTAGGGGTTTCTGTGTCGGGTTGATCACTCGTGCAGAGGAGTCCTACAGAATGTGGTGTGTCCAATGAGTGTGTTCGCGACGCCCCGTATTGGGAGGCATGACCGGGAATTGAGTCGAAGCGCCACAGAAAAAAAAAAGAAAGAAAGAAAGAAAAAGAAAACAGGAATAAGAACACGTTGGAAGACACGTGTTTCTATATGATACATGTGACAAATACGATTCCCTCAAGAAATGATTTTCGGAAGCTGGTATCGTCATGAGGCGTAGGCAAGGAAGATAAACCTCGCGCTCGTTCTGTTTAACTAGGACCCTTTTCTCAGTGAATACGCGAACTTTTATAACAACATTTTAATTTACGAAACGCTATTTCACGTAGTTATACTGGGCGTATTGTGTGCTACAAGTGCAACTAGGTTACGTGGCCGATATTCTAAGACCATAGATTAACGCCGATAGATTACACATATTCTGACACCGTTTATTAAACACCTGACCCATTACGAGAGAACCTTTGCCTTTTTTCAACAAGAAACTTCAAAATGTCACACAGCAAACAATTCCGTTCCTTGTTTACAGAGTGTTTTTGATGACAGAATAATAAGCAGAAGACCGTGACCTCGTTTACGAGATCAGATTCAGTGCATCAATTCTAGGCGCATTCGTAAAATTTCGAAAAGTAGCTATTAGCTTCGTCGTGTCTGTCCGTCCGCATAGAAAAGCGGCTCCCACTATTCATGAAATTTAATATTTTAGTATTTCCGGAAAATGTGGCGGACGCTTGAGAGTGCGGTAATGAACCTTCGGGTTCCGTGAAATGCGGGGAATTTCTTGACTAGCTGCAAACCCGTTAGCTTCTCAAGAAGGACTCTGTCTGCACCATGGAGTAAGTAAGTAAGTATTTCCGGAAAATTTGTCCCGAAGTTTTAAGTTTCATTAAAATCTAACAAGAATAACAGGCAGTTTACATGAATATCTCTGTATATTTATAGTAATATCTCGCCGAATTCTTTTTAGAATGAGAAATATTTCAGACAAATTTGCAGAGAAAGTCAAAACACACATTTTGATTCAATAACATTTCCTCTTCAGAAAATCGTGTCGTTTGTGAGGCAATGTGGAAGACTATGGCTCAGTCAGACGGCCACAAATGACAATATAATAGGGAGCATGCGCTTTGCATTATGGATAACTAATGCTGCAGATAAGCACACAGAATAAGTAATAGTTTCGCTTATCCACGGCGAAAGCGCCTCAGTACAATTTTTTACATCTACATTGCCTGTCTCATTTAATTTTTGTCCATATTAAAGAATAAGTGAACAATAACAATGGTGGCAATGAAGATGATCTTCATAAAATAAAGCCATAGTAAATTCAGTTCCATCAGCAGAACTTCGACTTGAAATAAATGTGTTTGTTATATGTGATGCGTGCCTGGGAGCTGAAGAAAATCATTTCGAACACTTTCTTTAAATGTAGTTAGTAACAACGTAATACTAGCAGCAAAATATTGACGTAAAATTGTCAGCAAGTAAATACCTTAATATTTACAGCATCTCATTCAACTAAAATGAGTGGACCTCGATTGACAGGAACTGGAATAGCGGTGGGAAGAGCAGAGATATGGATCAGGCAAAGTAATAATATATGCCATGAATTTCATGTTTGTGTGACCTGCATCACTGATACAATAATATAAACAACAAACTAGATGCAACAATAATAATTTTGTTAATAATTTCAATCAGCTCAAGATGTTTCGGGCGATGATTTCGCCCATGCTTAGGAGCACTAGATTGTGTTTACAGCTAGTGGTATAATGCACAGACGACGCTGCCTGTTGGTGACCAGGATGAAAATAAACGCTCTGTCGTGTTCACAGCAGATACATGACAGCTGTTCAAATAAGTAACAGAAATTTCTGCACTTAAACGTTGCGATTAATATCACAGTCCTTGCGGTAGGACAAGGATACGTATTACATAAAAGTTTATTGACAGAAATAAATTAACTTTTTGTTGCAAGTGCTTCCACTTTAAAAAAAATTTAATTCAAATTTAATGTACAATTCACACGTTAGAGGGGCAGAAATATTTTAAACACGGCCCGTTACAAAGAAAGGTAAAGAAAGTGGGAATAATAAATTTGAAAACGTTCTGTCAAAGCGTGAAATAATGTCGAAATACTTGTAACAGCTTCTTCCACTAGCTGACTTTACAAGTCAATATAAGCCATATATATTATTTTTATTCTAGTGTTATTAACAATAAACCAACGTGAGAAGCTAGAACAAATAGCCTAAACATGACGCCACTGCTTAACAACCAGATAAAAAACGTACGAAAAGAAAAATCTCCATCTAACTTTGTACTTTAATCTCTAACAACAGAAAATCGTACTTGATTCTTCCTGGTGGTTGTAAGGGTTAAGTATATACCCCCTTTAAGTAAACGAGCAAGGTAGAAGCTAGATTTTTAGAGGGTATTGTATAGGGGAGGTAAAAAAATTATGAGTTTAATACCTGAAGGAAAGAAAAAAGCGACGGGAAGACGAGATAGAAGACTTAAACAGCCACTGAACGAACTGAAGGGAACGAGAAGATGCTGGAAACTGAAAGACAAAGCAGTAGATCGCATTTTCTGGTGAGCTAGGTTTGGGAGATGATACGGAATATCAAAATCTCAGCCGAAGAGATTAAAAGTAATTTACACCCGAAGCAACACAAAACAAGTTTTAATTAATATTGAACATTTTGAATTAAAGAAAGCAATATAAATTGCAATGCTTACAGAATATGTGCCAAATTGACGAAGATAAACTGAACAATATAAGATGTAAAACTATTAGATTTTATGAAAATAATAAAAAAACAACTGACGGATAAAATAAGTGATTTTTCAGCAAGCAGTACGAACAAGAATATTAGACGCTAGCATACAGACATAGAGGGATTTGATTTGGGTTGCCCATCTAGAAGTAAATTTGTAAAGAATGGAAATGGTGATGTTGTTCAAAATTTCCACGTTATTTTGAAGAGGCTGAAGAATCATTTCTCTCTGCTATTGAAATTATTGCACTGGGCAACATCTGCGAGATCTCAGTTTCTCAAAGAGGTGTTTCTGAAGGTTCAAATCTTCTGGGACATTGCACCGTTTTGAGTGCCAAATGGTTACAGACGTTTCGAAGGAAAGTACTCACGAATATTGTCGCTTGACTGCTTAATCCTGAAGCATACAATACTTTGCTTCGAAAATTCGGAAAGTATTTACCAGTCAATACGACGTAAAATCCCAAAGGATTTAAATTCTTTTGGGGTTAATGATCTCAGGCAGAATGACACACGCCTTCTTACATCCAAGTTACTGGTGCCCAAGGACAGTGCCACTGACACACGCCTGCATACATCTGAGTTCAATTACAAATCGTAAAACACAATTCTTGATAAGTACCAACCGCTACATGTTTCGGCACACGAGTGCCATCTTCAAGGAGTCTAAGAACACAAAGGATCACAAGTACAATGTTCCACTTCAAAGAAATTTTATGTTATTCACGAGAATAACATAAATGGCTGCAAGCTTGTACTGGATAAGACTCACCATCATATTGTTGTGGTGTCATAGCAATGTGGGCTTTTTGACAGCAAGAGCGATTAATACTTGAAGTGGAGTGCTGAACTTATGAACTTTGTGTTTGTAGACTCCCTGAAAATGACATTCGGGTGCCGAAACATGTAGGAGTTGGTACTTACCATTAATCGTCTTTCATTATATGTGATTTATTGTGTTTTATTAAATGCATTTGTCGGTTAATATACTGAATATCCTAAGAAGGTTGATAACCATTCCCTACATTAATTAACGAGGCAAATCGCTGTTAAATACACACAACCGTGCTTCTCTCAAGGCTAATTACATGTGTAAGCGATATTATTGGGGATCTCATTGCGGATGTTACATTAACAGATCAGGCTACTGATAATATCGTATTCTGCATCTGCCAAACAGTGCAGGAAAAGTGGTAACGTAATGGGACAGAAGGCGAGGTATGAGTTTCTTATATTGTTGTTTGAAGTCGTGTCTCACAAGCCTAGAATTTGCAATGTGGCAGTACATCGGACATCTACAGACTGCAAGAACTTCTATTATTCACTTAGAAGAGAAGTCGTGTATAATATTCTCATCAAGTTTGATATCCCCCTGTAACTAACTAGACTCGTTATTTAAAGTGACTTACAAAGATAAAAAATCATCGTTAAGTGACGACACAATTTTTGTTCCATACCTGAATAAATATGACATTTGTAGTAAGCCTGGGCCTAATAGAGGTTTATTCTCCTTGGAGGTAGGGAGGAGTAACATCAGACACTTATGCCACCACCATGTTGACACTTTTAGCAGCAAAAAGTTTAAAACAGACCTTAACCACAGCACTTTCCCTAATTTATATTTATTCTCCTTATTTGTGACAACAAAACAATTTCGGTGTTCTTGTTTTCCATTTTTGGCAGAAGTTTCATGTTATTCAGTGATCAGCTCTTCTAAATTTTAAGTATCTTACTGTTCATATCCGTTCCCACTGCCCCCCACACGAACACGGTATAAGCATAACTGCACAGCCGCCTTACCTGAGTGCTGCGAACTGCGAAATCAACGAACGAGAAGTCATGGTGTGCAAGTGCTGCCAGACAGCTGTATGACACCCTGCTTTATAGGCAAGACTGGCCTCAAACTAGATGCCTTGAAGAAGGGCTACTTCCTATCACCCATTTACCGATAAGCAAAAACTAGATAGGAACGCTACGAGGGCGGTTTTCCCTTTGTCAGTCCACAAAATTATAGTCGCATATCTCACAGTCTATTAACCATATTAACGCTGAAATGCTTCTAAACTATGCGTAAAATGTCAGTTCCTACTTTACAGATCAAAATGTAACACACACAACAGAAAGCAGCTGGTTTTGTGCAGGTAATAAGAGGTTCTCCCTGAAGACGGTGTACATATAACACACCGAAACATGTAGGAGAGATGTGATAGAAACGTGTATTAAAAATAAAGATGTGCGTTTGATTGGAATTTTAAAAAGTGTTTAATTCCTGTAACATTATTTGTTCCGTGAATTGTAAACTATTTACAAATCCCTACAGTACCAAAAGACGCACAGCTGCGCTAAAGTACTTCACTCCTAATTAGCTCCTGTATGTGTCGGCTTAACTGCCGTCATCAGTGAGCTAATGTCTAGATCGCTAAAACATACAGCAATACAACTGCGTTACAATGCTTACGCATATAAAAACGTAAGCGTAAGCGTTGTACGACAATTTATTGGTGTATGTGGCTAGTAATATAGATGTTAGCTCCGTGGTAATGGCAGTTAAGCCGACACATACAGGATCTAAGTAGGAGTGAAATTCGTATTAGTGCAACTGTGCAGCTCTTGATACAGTAAGATTCTGTAAACGGTTTCAGTCTACTGTGATGTAACGCTGTACCATTTGAGTTCCATAGGCCGGAACAGCTCAGGCGATATAGCGAATCGCTATGGGCTGGACGGTCCGGGGATCGAATCCTGGTGTTGGCACCCGTCCAGACCGGTCCCAGGTCCCAACCAGCCTCCTATACAATGGGCAACGGGTCTTCCCGGGGGGATGGGGGGGGGGGAGGCGTAAAGATGCCGGTGTGTGGCGTTGACCAACCACACGACCTAGCGCCCAGGTTAAGGAAAGAGTGCAGCAACATACCTGCCTGCCTGTGGGCCTTCATAGCCCGTTCTAGGGTGAGCTTTATCTTTATTATTAGAGTGCAAGGGCATTTCGACACTTCCATCCACTGCAGCATCAATGCCCTATTGTTACATTTGGATTCCTTGTGTGTTTTTGTGAAATTACATTCCTTCCAGTTCGTTTCTTTGTTGTTTCTCCCTAAACCAGTTTCGAAACACTTGTTTATATCGTGTTCACTCTTATTTGTGGTTGAACACGGTTCAAATCTCAGACAAATCACTGTTAATGTACATTAAAAAGACAATGTATCGAAAATTTTAATTTTGATCAATTTTTAAGTGCAGATATTTGTTGGTATTACTGTAAATTCGTTCTAATCGGAAGCACCACATGACTAGAGTTAACGGTAAAGGCTGTACCGTAACATGTCAAGCAGTCAGTAAGAGATAAAAGGGTAAAGCAGTCCCATTACAAGCCTGGACAGGCCCAGAGAGTTCCAGGAATTTAAGGCTCCCAAATTTCGTGACAACGGCACAGGATGGTGGTAGGTTGTCAGCCTTACGCACCGGTCGTCTTTACCCCCAGAAAATGCTCCTGGTACTCCTTTCTGTTAGAGACTGAGTCGACCCCAGGACCATAGTGCAATCGGAAGGATTTTATGTCAATGAAAAATCCACTGACACCAGCTGGGATCGAGCCAGCGACCTTCCGATTTGTAGCACAGCACCTTAACCACTGTGCTACCGCGGTCCCCTAGTCAGTAAGAGGAGGTGCAGTTTAATTCCGCTAAATTGATAACTGAAAGGCACGTATCCTCGTTTTATGAGTTCTTTATGAAGTAACAGGCGACCATGTGGATTGTGGCGATTCCAGATGGTGTCATTGGAATTTTCCATTGACATAATCCTTCCGATCGCACTATGGCCCTGGCGTCGACTCAACCTCTAACAGAAATGAGTACCAGAAGTATTTCCTGGGGGTAAGTAGCGGCCGGTGCGTAAAGTTGACCTTACCACGATCCTGGGCCATTGTCACGTAATCTGGGAACCTTAACTTCCTGGAACCCTGCGGGCACCTCGGGTCTGTAATGGGACTGATAAAAAATATAAAATTGGTTTTTTTTTAGTTTTGGAATGAGAATACTCTAAAACCTGTCGTGTTCTCTGGTGAGCAATTGCTAAGTTGCTTTTTTTAATTTTCTATAATGGGGACACTAGTTCGTGCTCACATTAATTTTCAGTACGTAAGTGGGTAACAATTACCGGGAATATTACAAATTTGTGGGACATTTAGGAAGTTATCAGAGTGCAATTAAGGAATTCTTGTGCAGATAAGAGGCTTGTAAAAATTACATCTAAATAACAAACAATATTTTTTTGTTTTATTATTTTTGTTCCGAATGGACGTCACAATATTCTGGTCATATAGTGTGGAAAGATGCTGGGAATAATGGGGGCGGAGCTTAATAAAGGCAATTTCTCAGAATCGTGAGGAACAAATCGTAGGTGAACAAAGGAAACTTTCCCTTTGAAATAAAATTTCAGATGTAAAAGGAAGCAAAACTAAAAAGGAAAATCCGTAGTAAGGCTATTGGTTGCTTATCGAGATTTTGAGCAGAACTAACCTGTGTAAAAAGGAAATTCAAAATGTGGCTATTCAGGCAGTGCAAAAGCCGAAAACAAGATATCAAAGTGAGAGGCGAAAATTTGGAGAGAATTTGTTAATAAAACTTGTAAAAATATAAAGCAATGACAGGGTTCAATGGATAAAATAGTCTGCGACAAATGTGCTGATAAAAGTTTCTGAACAGAGGTCGAATTCTTATTGAATGAATACTGATACTGTTGAAGAGCTGATGCGCAGCCATTGCTTTGTCTGCTAATTCTTCTTAGACTTTGGGAACTAGTGATTTGCCTTTAGTCAGTTGAAAGTGGTCTTTTTCTTCATTTTTTTTCATTTCAAAATATAACATGATTAAGTTCATTTTGAGTACTTGAATTTCTGTAATTTTATCCAAAAAATTCTCGTAATTTGTATTAAATTATAGAATCTAACGACAGAAATTGAATTATAAGGCATAGAAAGGCCAATGTAATGTTATAGTCGAAAATGCCACAGTGGGGTCGGGGATCCCACCATTCAAAGGCAGAAAATAATAAGGTCGTTTATCGGTCCCAAGCTCAATCATAGCGGCCAGGGTAATAATTAGATACTTTTGAATTCTGTAGGCTCCAAAGATATTCACAAGATAACAGAATGTGAAATAAGTCATAACGTTTACAAAACACTCAGAAAACAAGGTGCAGATATAAGGTATCTTCCAGTACACATCCGGAACTTCATTCATATGTAGGTCGTGTTTGTACACCATGAATTATGAGAAATCCTTTATCGAGTTAATTTCTTCGAACTTATTACCTTAATTGTCATTCGACGATAACGTAACAGGAGGAAATATCTCATACACTTACTGGCAGCTCAAAGAGTTCCAGTGACACTAACAGTGTACCAATATACTACTACTACTACTACTACTACTACTACTACTACTACTACTACTACTACCAAAAAAAACGTGCAAGCACGTAAGCGTGCAGATCGCTATGGAGCCTGGCACTGTTGTAACTGAAACACCTATAGGTAAGTTTTTTTAATTTTTCACCGTGCATAGCTTCAACTTTGCTTTTTATTTACCAACATATGCACAAATTTCTAAAATACAATGTAAAACCTCAATTGGTTAAAACATAAAAATTACATTAAAGGCTCCGACATGTTTCGGTTTTCTTTAAACCATCATCAGGGAGCTACTTTTTTACACTAAAGTTACTTATATGCTGTACTGTTATGTTATATTGCGGTGGCGTGATGGCAGCATATCGTGTCGTATGTGAGGTTTTTTCGGATATAAATGTTACTGTTGCTGGTCCTCCTTGTGTCTGTCAGTGAATGCGAGTGTGTTGCCAGGCAAAAAAGTAGCTCCCTGATGATGGTTTAAAGAAAACCGAAACACGTCGGAGCCTTTAACCTTTAGACGCCTAATGTCAACTATAGTGGTCGTACCGCACTGTTAACGTCCAAAGTTGCATTTTATATATTTATTCAACAAATATAGGTACTGAATATTTTTAACATGGTATATACTCTCCGTTTTTTTTTCTTCAAAATGCAGTTTGTTTCATAATTCTAACGTATTTGGTTCCTGTATTATTCACATTTTATATACAGAATGTGCTAAAATTAAAAAAATAATTCCGGCGCCAAAAGGTTAATGTAATTTTAATGTTTTAACCAATTGAGGTTTTACATTGTATTTTAGAAATTTGTGCATATGTTGGTAAATAAAAAGCCAACCTATAGGTAAGCTTTCGTACATTAGAAGAATATACACTGACAAGAGGACACACTCTGCAGCTTAGCAGGCTGAGACACATTCTTTAATTTCATATATACAAACTACGATTACTCCTCCGTGAACAAGCATGCAGTGTGACAATTAAGTATGTACGAGCATTTTTCAGCGCTGGTGTACGTAGGAATGAACAAACGAAGGGAATTCATGAAGCAAAGACTTGCTTGAGAAGCCTGCATGTTTAGAACTGCCCCAAAAATTGTCTTCATTATTTGGAACTCGAAGGTTCGTCACCGTCTTCACATCAGCATGCCACAGGAGCATATTATGATTCAGATGTATCCAGTACACATTAACCTGCAACCCATCCCCCGGCCTCCACAATTTAAACCAGTGGATACACAACAAAATATGATAATAACAACATAATAATAATGGTAATGAATACAGTACAGAAGAAGGCAACGTGACAATATAACATAAATAAAATATCGGTTTCATTACTTGCGACTTGGCGTAGAAAATTCCCAACAGACTTACCTATTACTCACAGTTTAAATCATCGTAATACCTGGGTTGACGTCATGGACAATAGAATACATCAACTAAAAACTTCCAGATCCCCGATCCCAGGTCAGGGACACTGACTTGGATTAAACGCGGAATTTAGAAACCAGAACCAGAGTTTTGACAGCCCAGTTACTACAGCCAGAGTCAGAGTGACCGGAGATAAAGGCTTATGGGAAGTTACGTAAGTAGGCTTTAGGTGGGGGAAAGCAAACGAACAGGAAGTGGACACTCAAGGCATTCTAGAATTCTCTGGATTGCACAGACACAATCCCGTTCCACTTCTTTATGGTTCAATTTAATATTATCCTCCCATCTACGCCTATGTTTCAAAGCTGTTTTTTTACTTCGTATTTTCCAACCAAAACATTGTACGTATTTTTATTTCCATGGAAAGCTCAATGATACCAAAAAAGGTAAGCGTCTAATTGGCCTTCAGCATCGTACTGTCCGGTACATCTCCTAAAGTCTGAATGTTTTACGGTTAAGCTGTTTATCAACTTGAGCTATTTGGAGTGATGACTCCACGCTTAATGGCCACACTTAGTCCAGTTACACTGCAACTAAAGATGTGTGTTTTCATATCGTTCAATAAAAGCCGTCGCCAATAAACCCTTCCTTATAAATTGTTACATTTATTTTTTAATACAAAAGAATCTGACATGTCTTAAAAATGGGTTTAAAAATGAAATTTTCTGAGGTGAATATATCAGTATTTCAAAGTGAAACGTTCCCTCATTTAACGACGCTGGAGGCTTTCCTTACTGAATATATTCACTTGTCTCTACGAATTTGTCGGGTGCATGTGTCGTGGTAATTTCTAACAGACTTTCCTTGTAGAAAAGAAAAATTGATTTGCCGAAATCCAGGAAGACATTTTTACTCCATACGTACAAAATAAACTTAACAAAAACATCTTTCTTCTGCCGACAAGTGTTACCTGTACTATCAATACATGAACATGTCACAAATTTTAGCTCTTAAATTTAGTATTTTTGCTTCCAGTATTTTTCCACCACCTGGAAATATAAGACAAGTTTTTTTAAAAAGAAAATCTAAAAACTGGGCATACTTGATACGTCGGTAGGGCCCTAAATATTCGATTTTCTTCATAGTTTATAAAAGGCATATTGGCTGTACCTCAGTTTCATAAAAATCTACCTTGGTAGACCGTATGTGAGGCACAGTGACAGAGAAGATTAGATATTTACAGTCCTTACTTGATGATAATTTATGTTTATTTTTACTCCTGAAGGTTAATTAGTGAAATAAAATTAAAATATTACAAGTTTCGCAAATGTTAAGTCTTATTTTTAAATAAATGTTAGTGAAATGCCCCATTAAAACAGAACTAATCACTACTGCAAGAGGTGGCAACAAATACCTGAAAAAATTAGGAATCTTCTCGATTATTCATAGGTTTACTTCCAGACTGTTATAACTTGCGGGACTATGTATTTTATACTGATTAAGGATATTATAATTTCTTGCTGTGTAATGTGGTGTCTGTCTGTCCTTTCTGTATGAACCAGACATGGAAGTAACTATAAAATATGCTAATAAGATACATATTTGGTCGAAAAAAAGACTAATATTTTCTGGCGCCTTTCCCTCTCCGTCATTTGTGCAGGACTTATTCCTTCTTATCGCAAATATCCGTTGGCCAAACATAGTGGGTTGAGGGAAAAGAACAAATTTAAAAGAAACCAAACGTCACGCCTACAGCCTGATGCATCGTAAGGAGTGAGGAACATAAATCTCCAAGGAGTAACTTCTGAAGATCGGTGAGAAGTTAGGCCCGGCAAGAACTTCTCAGCCAGGCTATTTTACGAAAAAAAAGTCATAAAATAAGTTTCAGTGGCGTATAATTTTGCAATCAAACATTTGCAACACGGCGTCTGACAACACAGAACGTGTATTTCCGTCAACTGAGATACCAACCTCGTCCCACGGTATAATTAATGTCTCTGTTTTCGCGTGGACTGCGTAGAAAACCAGTTAGACAAGAATATGGTTTTTGTTAGGGTGAGAAGGAAAACCCCAAAATATATGCACTGCAAATGACTGACCCTCATATTCGTCGATCTCAAACTGATATCATTAATTCAACAAACAAACAAACACAAACATTGCAATAAAATCTCTACAGGCGGTCATACTTGTGAGAGTTGAGTTCATTTAGACCAGACCTGCCCAACATTTTGTGTAGTGCGGGCAAATTCGGCAATTTTCATTCTGCATGTGGGCAACACACAATTTAATGCACAGAATGAAGAATGAATAGGAATACGCGTAATTTCGCCTGTGCATTTTTCTACACACCACATGCCAATACAACGTATAGGTTACCGATAGTAATAAGAAATATAAAATATTAAATTTTTAGCACATTAAAAAAAATGAATTAATAATACATGTCTCCATGGATATAGAGCTCACAACTTTTTGATGCAGCTTTGGTGTTGTACTTCGGCTTCGCCAGGGAAAGCTTTAAAGGAGTTTTTTTTTTTTTTAATTTCCAAAGTCTTCGCGTGCAACATAACACTGTGTCGTGGGCAACACTTCGCCTGCGAGGTACGAATTTATCGGGCCCATCCTAGTGACTCTGTCTGTCCGAGTGATGTGACCGCAAGATGCAGGTACGCCCAATATATGCTCTTAGATTTCGGTTTCCTGTCCAAGAACACCCTTCTGGAGATGCAGAAGAAGGCAGTTACAGAAATGTTTGGATACTAACTGCATCTTTACGCTGGTCTTCACTGCAGCAATAGTCGCTAAATTTTCGAATTGCATTCTTTGACGTTTAACGTGCTCACAACGGTAATAATGACGACGACGTTCGTGTAGTGTACATTCATATATATATATATATATATATATATATACCTACTGGCTTAGTCTTTTACCTGAACATCAAAGCAGTGTTTTCCCCCCATACGTAGGTATAATTCTACGATACTATATGACGTCGCGTACCACAAGACAGTAAGGTTTGTAATGACTTATGTCAGAACCTCAGATCACGCATTTCCACATTTTATCTATCCGCCTGAATCTGTGCTTTTATTGTTCTTTTTAAAAGACTTTTTAGTAGGCCTTTTATCGTATGTAGGTGTTTGTTTCTGTAACGTATATTTCCATGGTTCAAAAATTGGTTTCCAATTCTTGCAAATTATTTACGCTTACAATTCTAAAATTTCTTCTTGTCGAAAACAACTTAGCATAAATATGGGATAACATTTCTTTCTGTATATCCTGTCCACGGAAGAGAAACATTAGTCTCATCTCTCCAATTTATGTTAATTGTTGCTGTACCCTTGTCAAACTTTCAATGGAGAAACTATTTTTTATCTCTAGAGAATATTTCCATAGATAACCTTCAATTGATACACTATCATAACTTGGAGCTCTCCAGAGACATTAGAAATCACGATTTAACGTAATGTGCATGATATACAGCTTCATTTGGCGATGGTCGAGACTGTAACAAAGGTAACTCTCACTTTCGTGTACTACTGTCACAATGTGGTCCCATTAATAACTACTAATATCTCTGAATGTTATATTACGACAGACTTGCAGGCCTTAGGGTTTCACATGAATCGATTTGCAGTCTAAGAATACATTTTAAAAAGTACCGCAACGTCAGTGGCACGGGCTATTTGGAGGCTTTTAATACGTAGTTGTGGATTGAATTGGCGTATGTATTGAAACTTTATTGTTTGTGTTAAAGATTATATGAAATATACTTTTATATTTAAATTTCATTGTATTACTATGTGAAAATATTGTTACATTTCTTATTGGTGTTTTTATATAAATATTAAAACAATCCAATTAAGTTTCATATTTTCTTTAAAATAATTTTCTCTTACAGAAAATGGTATAGAATTTTAACCATTTCAAATGAATGAGTTATATTTGCAGGCCAGGTGGCGAGTCCTTATATTTAAATGCACTGACTTGCCACCTTATTGGCAAAAGGATCAAAAGATACTGAAAAATTTTAATATCTTCCTTAGAAGAAGAGTAATTGATTCAAATATTAGCTTATTAAATTATATTGCATAACAGCAAGTGCTGATAAGATCCCAGTTAAAGCTGGGTTGCTGTAAATTCTAAGGCCATTTTGAGTTGTATTGCAACATTGAGTAGCTTCAATAACTTTTGGGTAATAATCAATCCAAAAAGTAAACCCTTTATAATCAAATGTTGAAGGATCGCTCATGCTAAAATTACGATCAATGATCATGATATTAGAGACCTTGTCCTTGAACGGATCCCACTTGAAGTTTACACCCGTTTGAACTGGATTACCATATTTCACAAAATTGGTCAACAGCGTCATGACAGCGTCGGCCACTTTGCGGTCCGCTCCATTCCATGTGAATGGAGGCAGGGAGGGCCAATAGGGCATTCCCAAAAAAAATAACAATTCAAAGCCATGAGGGACACTGATCCACTCAGGCAAGTCTGTAATAAGTCCCTTTTTTGGTTTGTAGTCAAAACGATAGACGTATGTGTTACTGGATTTGCTGACAAATCGCGCTTGTTTGTAGATGCCAGCACCGTATTTCTTCTCAGTAGTATACTCCACATACTTCCTTAGATTAACTTCCGGTTCTACTGAAGATGAATAAGGAGTGTAGTAGAAAAGGACCGTGTCTACTAAGTGATTTACGTTAACGCCACAAGTTTGGTTAAAATAAGCACTCTCTCCATTGTCTTCAACTAGGCGCTCATTCATAATTTCCTTCTCAATGAGGTCCTTAAATAAGTCGTAAGGGATTCCCTTTTTAGAATCGGGAATATTTGCGTGAATCTTTAGTGCATCTTCCATGTCTGTATATCCGGTTAAGAAGTCCACCTGTGAATACAGATAAATAAATACATTGTCTCACTCAGAAATAACAAACACGCATATTGATTTTGTCAGTTAACTATCAAAATCTCAGCATCAGACAGCCATAAAATAAAGACTATTACAATATGCCTGACCTCTACGTGTGTTCATAATTATTTATTTAATGTAGCTGGTACATAATATCTTCCACACAAACGAAGAGATGCAGTATAGTAAAAGGTAAAGTGATCCCGTTACAGGCCCGGTGTGGCCCAGAGGGTGGGTAGAGGTATAGCTCTACTCTTCCATGACCGCGGCACTAGAAGGGGGTGAGTGGTCAGCAGCATGCCCCGGCCACACTTTACCCCCGGGAAGGACCCGGTACCCATTTCACAGGAGACTGGGCGGGCCCCAGGGCCGGTGTGGACGGGCGGAAAATCTCGTCCCCACCGGGATTCGATCCCGGACCATCCAGCCCCTAGTCAGTCTCTATACCGACTGAGCTACCCGGCCCACAGTTGCAGGATAGTAACCTATACAAAATACCAGCAGAATTAGTTACTTTCCTTTACGATTAAGTTATTTTGCCCCCTATGATTAGAATTACTTCCCCGTATAATTAAAGTTATTTCCCCTACGATTAAAGCTACTTCCCCTTATGATAAATTTATTTCCCCGGATGATTAATGTTACTTCTCCGAAGACAAACTACGTATAAATCGTCTCAATAAGAATTAAAAGGAGTTAGTTTTAATTTTAAAACACGATACACCAGCCAAAATGCACTTGGGAATTTTACGCCAACATAATGTCAAGAAAATGTGAAATAATTATGATGATATTACAAAAAAATCGTTTTCCTAAGTATGGTTCTTTTATACATCCAGTATTATGCTGGTGATAAAATCGAGAAGAATGAGATGGGCTGGGCATGTGGCGCGTATGGGTGAGGAGAGGGGGTGTATAGGGTCTTGGTGGGAAAACCGGAGGGAAAGAGACTACTGGGAAGACCTAGGCTTAGATGGGTGGATAATATTAGAACGGAACTCCAGGAGGTGGGATGCGGGTATATGGACTGAATTGGGCTGGCCCAGGATAGAGGCAGGTGGCGGACGCTTGTGAGTGCGGTAATGAACCTTCGGGTTCCGTGAATTGCGGCGAATTTCTTGACTAGCTGCAAACCAGTTAGCTTCTCAAGAAGGACTGCACCATGGAGTAAGTAAGTAAGTAAGTAAGTAAGTACGTATGGTTCTTTTATAACAACTAATCTCAGCTTTAAAAGCTGTTCGCATTTAAAATCTATTCAGAATTGTTACTCACTGACATTCATGATAGATGTATTATTTTTTTAATTTAGCGGTAAAACAGTGTAATACGAGCCTCAATAAATACATATATTGCAATTCTTTTGATATAATTTATGTAAACTGAATCTTTGTTTCCTTTATTGATTATCGTACGTGGTAGCATTTTATTTGAGAAGTGAATTTAGGTATTGATGCTATTTTGAGTTTAGTCTTGCTTACACTCCTTCGTAGTTATGACTTTCAGATACAGCGGAACGGCTTGACATGAAATGATAATGGGTACTACATCCCATAAATATAAAAACGTTAAAGCAGTCCCGTTACAGATGTGGAGTGGTCCAGAGGGTTCCAGGAAGTTAAGGTTCCCAGATTTCATAACAACGGCACAGAATGGTGGTAAGGTTGTCAGCCTTACGCACCGGCCGCCTTTACCCTCAGAAAATGCTGCTGGTACTCATTTCTGTTAAGAGACTGAGTCGACCCCAGGGTCATAGTGCGATCGGAAGGATTATGTCTATGAAAAATTACAATGACACCATCTGGGATCGAAACAGCGACCTTCCGATTTGTAGCACAGCACCTTAACCACTGTGCTACCGCAGTCCCCCCTCCTAAATTAAAGTAACCTTAAATATGTATAATTATTTCGTTTGGGCTAGCCCTTCCTTATAGCATGGTGTAATAGCATGTATGACCTATATGAAATACGTTGCATTAAAATTGATTGAACAAACCTTCTGATATTCTGCGGACTGAAAAAACTCCTCTGGATCCCTAGGCAAGAAAATATCGTTGAAATCTAGCACAGGTCCCCATTCGTATTTGTTCCATGCATATTTAACAAGAGGCAAAGCCTCAACGTTTCTCAAGCACACTAGAAAGTCTTTATTGCTTTTGCTGTCTTCACAGGCCCATAACTTTATAGCTTTGTATTGCTGCATATCAGGGATTGATGGTAGAGATTTGCTAAATGTACTACCACTCATGGCAATTGCTCGTTTGAATTTTCCTTGTGACAAAGGTGATATCATGTGCAGACTGACACTCGTAGCACCCGCACCGTGTCCCATGATACAAATGTCTTCCTTTGAGCCTCCAAATTCGCTTATCTTGTCATTAACCCAATCCAGTGCTGCAACTTGGTCTAGCAAGCCATAATTCCCCTGTGAGATTCCTGTATCCAGAGCGAAAAATCCCAAAATGTTGAGTCGGTATGCAGGTGTTACCACAATGACCTGTAATATTTACGATCACACGTTAGATATAACTGAATGTGCACAGTATATTGTTGAGGAATATATCTGAATATGTTACCAGTATATAAGTTGTAATTCATAATATTCACCAATTAGGAAAATATATACCAAGCTGATTTTCAATTGCCTGTTTCTGAAGTAAAGACTCAAAATATTTGAATTGTACTGCTTCAAGAATAAATTTTATAATAAGCATTATAGTTTCCACACATTTAAAATGTCTAACTGTAGCTACCATGCGAAACGAAATCCAGGATTGCCTTGACAAACGAGCAGTATACAAGAAGGTTATTTTCGTCAGAAAATTGGACTTAAATTTAAGGAAAACCCAAAAGAAATGTTTTGTTTGATGCATGGCTTTCTATGATGCTAAACCTGAGAAATTTCGGAAAGTGGGTTAGAAATACTTTAAAAGTTTTGAAATGTGGTGCTGGAGAAGGATGTAGACCAGCTGGACCGATCATGTGAAAAATGAAATATTACATAGAGTCAAGAAAGCAACGAACTTCCTAAAAAAAAGTAAAAGGTAAAGCAATCCCTGTACAGGCCCTGAGGGTTCCAGAAGGCTGAGGCTCCCAGATTTTAAGACAGTTGGCACATGAAGGTGGTAAGGTTGTCAGCCCTACGCAATGGCCGCTTTTACCTCCCAGGAAGAAGGTTAACTCAGTCACATCTTGGGTAGGAACTGCCTTCTAAAACACGTTATTGAAGGAAAGATATATATGGAGGGATAAAAGTGAAGGGAAGACGATAAAGAAGACGTAAGCAGCTACTGGATGACCTTGAGGAAAAGCGAGGATACTGGAAATTGAAAGAGAAAGCACTAGATCTCTCTCAGTGAAGAACTCGCTTTGGAAAACTTTTGGTAGAAAATATAGATAAAGTAAAACAGGAAAACTGTGTGCACTTGCTAAGCGATGTATCTCCTCACCGTTAAAGATTGGAGATTGTATAATTCTGTGCGTTTCTCGATTTGCGTGTTGTAAAAGTGGCTTGATGATGGCTTCTTAAACCCGATACATAAACTTACTTCTTTTACTGATGAAAACAAGGAATTTTTATAAATAAGTACAATTATGTTGTGCTGTTTGCCTTTCAACCTAGAACCAGAATATCAAATTTACAAGCAAATGATTTCTTTGCTAAATTCAGACATTTCTAAAATAACACATTTTGGGAACAGGATCTGTTTACTTCCTCATGTCAAAAGGTGGAGGAATACTTACTCAGATTGGTTTCATAGAAAGACCTATTCTAAAAAGAGTCATTTTAACCTTAGGACAGAAACAAATCTAGTTTCTGAAACATGTTTCTTTTTCAATACTAACGATAAAGTATTTCCAGAATTCGTGATCCTGAAAGTATTCTTTACTGAATGGAACAAGAAATCTGTTTCTCTTATAAAAATTTACGTAAAATATATTGTGTGTGGCTACGAATTAGGAAATCTTCCTTCAATGTATTTACGTGGAAGTTTTTAGGTGCAAAGTTGAAGGTGGTGCACATCACCTTTTGTTTGGCAGCTAGCGCCGAACAGTCCCACAGCGCTGTAGCCCCTACACTGAAGTTCCCAGGGTGGAAAAATACAACAACAGGCCATTTCGCTGCTGGGACAGGTCCTGCGAATATCCAAGTAAAGACACATATAGATGCTGCTCGGTTACACTTGGCAGCCGAAAAAATAGTGTCGTGTATACCACAGGTTCTATTCTCGTCATTCTTTTCTCAAAATGAGCTAAAATCATTTGCACAGAACTTTCTCGTGTCAGCCTCTTGCAGGTCTACGTAGGTTTTTCTAGAACTAAATGATGAGAGAAATAAATACGATATATATTCATGTACCGTCAACAGAATGCAGGACAAAATCACAACATACATAAACACTTACAAAGTGATAAAATTCAGATCTTTCGAAACAACAATAACGTACCAAAACTACATGCATTAAGACAACTAAAGGACGTTACATTCTCGGAAATTATGCTACGATTCAGTTCACAACTTTCTGTCTTCTCATTTGTCTCCAACACAAAGAATTAAACACACATAATTAAGGTGTGACTTGTTTATAAGAGTGTGGAACTTGATCTCTCCTATCAGGCCTCTCACCTTTTTATTCGTTTGTGCACGGATGCCTACCTGATGATGACTGATATAAATGGCCCAAAACATGTAGTAATACTGAATAAAGGACCAATATATTAGACCTGCACAGTTCTGTTTTTCTTAATATAACACCTTAATTATAAGCAATACAAAAAGTGGCGTTGTCGCCTAAGACATGTTTTCAGTCGCACCGTCATAGTCACTGATGTTTTACTTTATAGCACCGTACTATATTTCTAATGATTACAGTCGAAAGGCTTAACAAGTGGATTTTAGGCCTATATAAACAGTCAGTTTAATATATACGTGTATGTGTGTGTGTTTATGAAAGATATTTTTCTGCTTACATATCTTCGTACACATTTTGGTAATGAAACACGACAGAATTGACTATACAAAGAAAGTACAACCATAGACACAAAGCGCAACCAACATTTTACGCATCACGATTACAATCAAATATGTGATACCGCCAAATATGCGCGAGAAGGCACAAACGCATACAAATTAGTTTTAAAACTACAGTAACCAACCAAGTAATGTGCAGCTGTATGTCATTTGAGATATATGCCAGTTTCTCCTCTTACCGTCTGGGACAAATATATTTAGATAAAGACAGTCTTCGTTCAATTCCAGTGTATTGATCTGATCGGAGAGTATGTCGCTAAAGAAGAAATGGTGTTCTCTCAGTGCCTTCCTGTTCTGAGGACAGGCTGGTGCAAATGATGTCGCATTCTTCACTTCAGTCCAGCTGGGAAGGGTATCTGTCTTTGGTGGTAGAAGCCGAGGGTTTATAGGTGGATGTGCAAATGGAATTCCCAGATAAACAATTGCTTTCTGTGATCTTTGCAGTGCCACTTCCTTGCCAGAAACCGGTCCCTGGTCTGGTATGTTCACCACAGGAAGGTCCTTGCCTTCAACCCCAAAGACCAGGCTGAAGAGCCAGATGCTGGTCAAGTACCACACGATCATGACACCTGCCCACCACCACGGTTCTCAGTCGACTAGCCAAGCGTGGCGCAGTGACGTGACTTCAGGGTGTCTGAACGACATGCAGAACGAAGCAGTCGCAGGGACGCGCAGGACCAAAAGACATCGCAAGATCACATGGAAAATTATTTATTTTCAGGGTCACTGGGGTACAGGATGGAAAATCTATAAATTACATTTAGTATCCAACGAAATGCTTTGTGAAATAAACAGTAATTTTCGACTGACACCCGTGAACCAATGCAAGTAGCTTTTGTTGTGCAGCGAAAAAGCTTATGTGTTACGTCATAACTAAAAAATCTTTCTAAATTTAACCCTTTGTGAGATAATGAGTCGGGATAGCGTAGTCGGTATAGCGACTCGCTATGGGCTGGACGGTCCGGGGAACGAATCCCGTTGAAGGCTAGATTTTCCGCACACTCCTAGGCCAACTTTGGGGCCCACTCAGCCTCCTGTACAATGGGAACCGGGTCTCTTTCCCGAGGTTAAAGCGGCGAAGGCATGGCGTTAACCACCAACATCAACCTACCGTCGAAGTTGAAGAAAGAGTAGAGCTATAGTTCTACTCCTGTAATAGGCTTTCATGGCGTGTTATGGGGTAAAATTTACCTGTATCTTTTTACTCTTTATAAGACATTTTATCAGTCAATGGTAGTATTTATTTTTCCTTGTTTTGCACTAACTGGAATTAAGGCAACAAGGGATCCATTTTGGTGTCTGACGTGCTTATATAGACGGTATGTTCTTTATATGATATACTCTTCAGAGGCTTATAGTGAATTAATTCCTTTCATTCATCGATATAAAAACATTTATCGTATTTACCAAAATCCGCTACTGACCCCATTTCCGAGCCACATAATTCCCGTTAAACACTTCACACTGTCTTTCTTAACAATGCATTGTAATATTATTATCGTCTGTAACATAAATCTCCAAAATGGTCTTCTGACTTGAAGTTCCCCTGCTAAGTTTTCATTTCCGAATTCCCCTCGCATATTTTTTTTTTAATTATTTCTTAATTTAGTACTTCCAACACTATCACGTAAATATGTAGATTTATCGCTGTACGTGTCATAAACGCAAGTTGGGACGTAGAGGATGGAGGTGAGTTATCAGCTTCACGTCCCGCACGCTCTACCTGCGGAGAAAGCTCCCGATTACCTATAGAATAGGAAGTTGTTTGGACTTCAGAACGAGTCTTGACGTTTTGAAAAAGTAAAGAGTATTTTGATGTTGCCAGGAATTGAGCCATGGATGGTCCAGCTCGTAGTCTACTCACTATGCCGACTGAGCAACCGCAGCTGCAATAATTTAAGTGTAGTTTACAAATTATGCAGCTCCTCTTTGTGCGATCTCTTCAGTTCTAATGATAGTCTTTTTTTACCAACTTGATGCACAAATTCTTTATTTTAATACATTTATTATACTTCTCTACATGTTTCGAGCACTGTTTTGCTCATCTTCAGGAGGACAATTGTGTTAGTACAGCATCTGGTGTCGTCACTCTCTTTAGGTGACTGTTCAGACCACAGGTTAGAGAGGACGTGAATGCACGGTCAACAAAATATAAAAACTCTTCAGTTGTATTGTTGTTCCTCCCTTCGGTCCAAGCATTAAACTTTCAACATTTGCTCCTCAAAATTTCACACAATTTCAGTGAAAAAGACGTGCCTATGACAGGTGGAATAACTGACATTTGACAGATTGGTTTCTAGATCATTCAAAAACAGGTTCAGTTCATATAAATAAACGAATATTCTGTGTAATTAAAGCTCACGAGGAAAAAATAAAAACATGAAAACTGGTTGAAATTTCTGGAAGGACCATTTGGAATATAAATTCACTTTCCAGGTGAAATTGAAAGAAAATCTATTCGTGTTAATTAGTCAAAATGGAAATGAAAGAAGACATTTATATTAGTTCCGATGAATAGTTGTTTTTTTTATTCCAGGCATATGCATGGTTAAACTCCATATCATTTATAGAAAGAGGATTACGTCGGACCATCCAATTTATCTTGTCGAAGATAAATGGGCTTTTCAATTATCTACTAAAGAGAGGCAATGACTTCAAGTAGTTAGTATTTTTGGTGAGGAGTGTAAGGTCTTAACACATTTCTGGGCATTTTCGGATTTCAATGTGAGCTATAGATTGTGTTGTGAGATACCCAGTTCTGTCGAAACGATATATATATATATATATATATCACATGGTGATTTGAAATTTTCAACTAGGTTACCGGGTAATAGAAACGGAATCGATGGTCAGTAGAATTTTAGTGCGCTGAGAGTGAGGGGGTGTTCCCTCGCATTTTGAGCAGTCAATATTGGTACTAGTCGGTTCCACATACAGTAGACATGCAAACAGCAACAACCACAATTTTGTCGTCGCTAGTTTGCTCGTTTACAGCGTAAGATATGACGTGAATAGCTCATTGCAAACTTAATCTTAAGATTATGATTTTTCGGGTTACGATGATATCACGTAGTCTACATATTTCCTGGCTACACGGCGTCACATAGCAGAAAAGTCCTAATATTCAACTGGGTGAGAACTTCAAATCTCAAAAAAGAAGAAGAAATTACTAGCAAATTATATTCGGCAAATGTTTGCTATCTTTCATTTCCCCAGTCATTATAATCATTCGACGGACATGCTAATGGCGTTCTTTACATACAAGGATGTAAGACACTCCCGCAGGGCATAATGTTCTGACATGTTCTTTCTGTTACTGTTCCAGTTGTTCGTATTATTCGTGACTCCTTTTTATTCATTCTCAATGCAATCATTTTTATATCTTGTCTTTCGCTTGGCATGATACGTTACATCATTAACTGTTTGTCGGACCATGTACTTAACTCGTATATTTCGAGATTTTGTATTTCATGTCCTTCTCTGACAAAGTTTACCTATTGTATTTACTGAATTTTTTTAAGAGAGGAAATGTTGTGTTCTTATTTGTATCTAGTAACGGGTGAGGTATTGTTTTTCCTGTACTTGTCTCGTAAAAAAGCGACATGTTCCGATCTTCAGCTGTTTCTAAGACCTCCGTTATAAAAACAATCACATAAACGCACTCAGATTTCATATAATGTGTCCGCTAATCTTGACGAATTACAACTACAATTGGAATTTTTGACGTCTTGCTGACCGTGCATCTCAGGATATTTATCTCAGTAATTAATCAACTTGATGCACAAAATTTTTGTTTTACAGTAAGTTTATTTCATGCCTCTACATGTTTCGAGCACATATGCTCATCATCAGGAGGTCAAAATTGCATTACACAGCCTCTGGCCTCATCACACGTACAGGTGGCCGCCTCGTGCACGAGACGGCCACCTATAGGTGTGATGATACCAGAGGCTGTGTAATGCAATTTTGACCTCCTGATGATGAGCACATGTGCTCGAAACATGTAGAGGCATGAAATAAACTTATTGT
>Ga0131853_10004429_pt1 | contig 25181 bp, 15 predicted proteins | sample TergutLab28metaG_FD_92764 | JGI IMG/M metagenome (GOLD analysis project Ga0131853, IMG submission 92764) | Labiotermes labralis P1 segment gut microbial communities from Petit-Saut dam, French Guiana - Lab288 P1 (version 2) (version 2) | ecosystem: Host-associated > Arthropoda: Insects >... | reverse complement strand
TTCAATCACGGTGTCGTTGGTCGCTGTCCCTGCCAGTCCGCCTGTTCTGTTTTCACCTTGTATATTACCTATTACTTCGCTGTTTTCGATTCTGCCGTTTACTGCTGTTCCGGCTATGCCGCCGAACTCATTGGTAGCCCACCACGATGGGATGCTGACTACACTGCCATATACCCGAGCGTTACTTACAATAGAGGCATCCAATCGTCCGGCTATCCCGCCTATAGTATTAGTTCCACCAATGGTTACGGTGCTTCCCACTGTCGCGTTGCTGATTGTCGAACCGGTTTCGGCAAGACCTGCTATGCCGCCTATGCGTTCGCCGCTATTGCCTGTTACCGAGCCGTGGTTTGCTACTTTATCAACTGTAGATTCTTCGGATAACACACCAATGATTCCGCCTATGCGATGAACTCCGGTTATTGTCGCATGGTTTACTACGTTTTCTATCGTTGTTCCCGTACTTCTGCCGACAATGCTTCCCACGTTTTCATTGCCGCGGACAGTGCCTTCTATTGTTATGTTTCTTATGGTCGCGCCGTTGGTAACACGGAATAGACCCACGTTGTTTTCGACTGTGGTGTTAATGTTAAGTATTATGGTGTGTTCGTTTCCGTCAAATTCTCCACTGAATGGGTTCGCTATACTGCCATTCCCGAAGAATGTTCCGTAGCCGCTTAAATCCAAATCTGCCGTCAATACATAACTCGCGCTTATGGCAGATACGCCGTATACCAGACCGTTAGTATCTATTGCCGAAGCGATAAACATAAATGCATCTTCGTTGCTTATGACAAATGGTGAATCTGCTATACCTTCACCAAATAAAGCATTGTACGGCACGCCGTCTTCCAATGTCATTACGGTTTCGATTTCTTCTTCCGGCAGCAATTCATTATTCAACAATCCATCTTCGCTATCAAAATCATGAATGTCCTCTAATGGCAAATATTCAAAATCAACATAAATATCTGAAATTGATTCATCATCGTGCGGTAACTCGCCGTATTCATCATATTCAGATGTCTCCCCGTAAGTAAGACCCCCATAACTTTCGTTTTCAAATCCATCTATGGTTGCAGATTCGTCTCCAACCCCCAAAACTGTTCCGGTATCTGCTACAGAGCCAAATACCATAGTTATAATCAACACAAAAGATGTTACAAGCCTTAAAATGCGATTTTTCCGATACATAATTATTCCTCCAATTTTTTATAAGTATGCAATAGCATTTTCATATGCTTAACTTATCGTTTGTTCACTCATAATAAATAATTGTCATGGTATATCAATATAATTCACGGAAGCCATCCAAGAATCACTTGATATCGCCACGAGTATTGAAATATCCGCTGTGCGTAATATTAGCATAGCGGTTTTGCAACGTCAATTTTAGCGAAAATATTTTTGATGTAGATATAAAGATATGTAAAATCAGGTATTTATAACCCGCACGGCTATCACACTGCATCCAATGCTTGCCTAGTCGAGTTACCATGAAACTTCCTTGTGCAGAGAGAGTTCGTATAACGAAAACAAGACTGACGGTAATCAGCCTACTCAATTCATATTTGCCGCCATACTTCTGCCGGGCAACAGATGCAAGGCAACGTGTTATGATTTAAGTATTGCCGATTGCTGTACGCTTATCCCGTTTCGTTCACCATGGTGGGCGCAGCACGGGGGGATTCCTAGCACATAAAAAAGCGGGCAAAGAACGCCCGCATTGAAAGCAAAAGCCGATAGCGAAACGTAGAGATATGATAAAATACGAACCATGAAAATAGAGAGAAAATACAGATACGATGCCGCCAGCAATAAAATGGTGAAGAAGTATACAATTAAAGAAATCTTCCGTGACAATTGGGATAATTTTGTGTATGCAATGGAAAAGCAAGGCAAAACCATACGCTCAACCATCATGGAGGAAGTGGCAAAAATAATTGGCTGCCAAGACCCTATGAACGGCTTTGCGCTTTACTCGTGTCCTGACTGCCACATACAAAAACGAGTACCCTTTACATGCAAAAGCCGCTTTTGCAATACCTGCGGAGCAAAATATTCCAAGGACAGGGCTTTGGCTATGTCAAAAACACTTTTGAAAGCACCGCACAGGCACGTTGTTTTCACCATTCCTGAAACGCTTAGACCATATTTCCAAAAAGACCGCTCTTTGCTTAACATTCTTTTTGAAGCGGCGGCAGAAACCATTGAGTATCGCTTTTTTATCACCAACAAATCGGAAAAATACCTTCCGGGTATGATTTCTACGCTCCACACTTTTGGTCGTGACTTGAAATGAAATCCACATATTCACATGATTCTTTGTGAAAAAGCCATCGGAAAATCTAACATTTTGGAAGCGATTTAACCATATCAATTATCAAGGGCTTAGAAAAAGCTGGATGTTTACCTTGCTAAAACGGCTATCCGGCAAAATCCAAGACCCTTCTTTTAAGGCACTTGTCGATGTGTTTTACGAAACTAACGACAAGGGCTTCTACGTCTATTCCCCGCCAATCAAAAACTTCAACGCTGGGGCTATCAACTACATCACCAGATACACGGGCAGACCTGCCCTTGCACAATCAAGAATCACGCCACATGGCGAAACCGAACTTGTCACCGAAACCTTATCTTGAAAGGTTGAACGGCTATGCCAAAACATAACAAACACTCTGTTCTATTCAGATGTAACGCTTGCAATTTCGAGGAGTTTATACCAAAAGATGTTATTGAGTTTTTCGATGTTGTTGACCCCAGTATCCACGGCGCACCTCCGACTTTCCAATGCCAACAATGCACAGGTATCATGTTTCCTGCTGACATGAAAAACATTTAATATACGCTTGTTGTTCTTTTGCTGTTGAATATCCGAGGGCTTTTTTGTGTACATACTTGTAAGTGACATTGATTCCCATTTTATGGCAGTTTCCTGGCATAGGACAAAACGTTTTGCGAAAATGCCATAACTTACATATAAAAATTTTCTTAATAAGCAATGGACTTGCTTATTAATCCTTCATACTAACTTCCGGCAGGACAGAGAGGGGGTGTGGGCTGTAAGGAAAAAGTGGAGCGTAGTAGAACGCCGCGCTGAAATCATACGGATTTTAGAACGCAGAAGGCGTGAAACAATGTCTAACTTTGCTTTTCATTTCGGTGTTTCAACCAGAACCATTGGTTACGACATTGATTTCCTCACAGCCTCGCACCCTATCGAAACCATGCGCGGAAAGGGTGGCTGCGTAAAGCTGAAAGACGGGTATCGCACATATCAAAACACTCTAAGCAAAGAAGAGCAAGAAGCCCTTTTCGAGACAATCCCATTGATGAACAAGCAGCAAGCAAAGCTAAGGTCATTGAGTAAGACTTTCAGATTCATATTTTGTTTTCAATGATGTCGATGGGTAGGTCTTTACAGGTGTTCAAATAAAAACAAACTCAATACAAGAAACACCCACGCAGCGCATATGAATTGTATACACAAAAAGTTTATATGTCAATTAATACTAATATGTGTCATAAAAAGGCTAAATTCGCAAAGGTAAAAGCTTGTGTATTACACTTTATCATTGGCAAAACAATGGATTATGAACATTAATCGAATATATTTTGTTGAGATTAACAGAGAACTTTCCCTCTTTTATAGGAAATAAAAAAAATAAAATATTTCACACCACATATATTATCGCATAGGCAAGTGTAACTTATAGACCAGCATATATTCCTAACAAAGATGTGATAACTCTAAACTATCGCATCTTTTTTATATGCGAAAGGGGGACACAAAGTATCGTTAACTTAGTTGTTAATACCGAGTAACTTTGAGTTGTCTTGAATTTGACAGACCGGAAGCAATGATTGGTTAAGGAGATGAGAATATGCGGTATGCGGAATTAGTCGCACAGGATATTTTAGTACTGAGGCGAGGCGATAAAAATATCGCTGGAAGTGAGCAACAGCATCTATTGAAACTTATTAATAGGCTGGACGCGGATATATCCGGTGATATGCTGAAAAATCAGGAGAGTTTTATCGCATGCATTAAAGCCGGTTCCGGCGAAATCGGAAAGGTAACACTGACGATGTTAAATGCGGTTTATAAATCAATGCCCGAATTAAAAGCAATTTCCATGCTTGGAAAGGTTTTGATTAACGAAAAATCCGTTGATGAAGATTTTACATTGGCATTGTTATACAGACTGCTTGAAATGTTCGGTTTTACTATAACTCCTGCGGCATTCGGATATAACATACTTAAAAACGGCATATTAGGGAATAAACTGCTTGATTATACAGAGCCAATCCAAAACGCTGTCGCCGTTCCAGCTTCCCATGACGAATTAATTAAAGCGTTGCTTATCTTAAATGACGAGCCTTCATGCCATACTGCGAATGTAAAAGAATGCCCGGCGTTATCAGAATATAAAAGCATCGCAAAAACGGTCGGCGAAATGGAAAGCATTTCATTAACACAAATCCCTGATTTTACTTCATATCCAAGCATGGTTCTTGCCATGGGATTGAAAATTATCGGACAGGCAGGAAAAACGATTGAATATAAAAAAGAGACATTTGAGAATTTCATTTTACAAATCTTGAAAAAGCAATCAATCAACGGGTTAATCGTCCGGTGTTAAACCGGTAAAGCAAAGCAAATTGTTGGTTTCAAAAAGCCTGCGGCGTTTTTGTGAAAATTGCGAATCCTTTATGCAAATAGAATTGAAAGGATAAGCAGGATAATACTGCGCCGGGCAATAAAAAATAAAATGGGGAGTGTTTATGAAAAGAGCTTTTATTCTGCTTTTAACGGTTGCTTTCGTAGTATCCAATACCATCGGCGTAACAGCATCCGTAGACAGAACAATTAAGATAATGGTAAAAAACGAAGTTTTTTGCTTCGGAGAGCAACCGTTAATTGTTAGGGACGGAAGGCTGCTTGTGCCGCTGCAAAGCGGTATATTTGAAAAATTCTCAGCCGTAACAGACTATGACCACATTTACAAAGAAATCGTTGTTCGAACCGAAACGCATTTGCTTACGATGTACATGAACCAGCCTTTTATTTTAAACAAAGGTGAATTATACGGTGAGCCGGATATCTGCCCTGAATACATAAACGGATTTGTTTATGTGCCGCTTAGGGTGTTTATGGAAGCACTGGGGCAAACGGTCGAATACGTTTCGGAAACACATACCGCTGTAATAACATAAGCGGTTTTAAATGTAATGTTGTGTTGTCAGTGGTGGACAGAGGATTTTATTGGCGGCTTAATACCGCGGTAAAATTGCTGTCCACCTTTTTGTTTTTGAGTACAGAAAAGGAGGTGTTCTTCAGTAATGCTGGAATATGTAGAGTCCATAGGAAGAGTGGCAATGCCGGATTTTTCTGATTTAACTGAATTCGATGTAGAGTTAACGGAGCAAGAAAAATCAGATGCAAATGGGTGTTTAAGATTTTTAGAAGACGCATATACAAAGTTTTATTCGCTTATTTATGAAAAAAGTTTGAATTTAATTCCTAATGAATTTGGTCACGAAATTATCGGGAGTAAATTTATTTCTTATTACAGGGAAAAGGAATTTAAGCAGTTGGATAATGAACTTATTCGTTATTGCCTAAAAATCAATTATACGCCGTTATTTATACAAAAAAGCGAACTTGAACAAATGGCAAAAGAACGAAACATAATTATTTGATAAGGAGATGATAAAAATAAATTCCTTTGATGATTTTGTTCTAACCAGTGCAAATAAATCAAGATATATCCCCATTTTAGGGAATGCTGCGGGAGTAATCGGAGCGTATAGGAAAATCGCTGTAAATATAGGAATAGGACAAACACCGCTGTTTCTCTTGGATGGTGTGTTATCAGCAAAATTGTTGGTCAGGGCAAAAGAAAAATTGAAACTCAACGCATTTATAGCGTTATACCGGCCTTTTGATGTCACACTTAAGAATCGGTACGAGGCGGAACTCAAACGGCTCAGACGCTCAGACCGTATAAAAAAGAATGGCTCATACCCGGATTGGGCGTTGGAATACTTACACCGTTATGAAAAAACTAACGACACTTTCATAAAAGAGCAAATGTTCGGAATCGTAGAACCCTACTTTATTTTCGAAAAAGCGAAAAACGAATACGTTGAGGCAATTAAAATATTCCCTGTAGACGTAACAACAGGAGAAGAAATTACAAGTGACCTTAACGATTATCTATTTAACCGGGCAAAAACAATGTTTCCGATTGGTATAGAAAGTGTGCTTATATCCAACAAAAAGCAAAGCGCGATTCCAAAACACCGCTTTTTTGTTGACGGTTTAGAAAACAAACCAGCACCGGATGGTGTCCGCCGTTTCATGTTTGAAGCCAGGCAGTTATCATTTTGCGGAACATCTGATGCTAACATTGATGATGTTATATCTCATTTATACAACTTTATTGACGGCAGAATTAAACAAAACGGTGTTGCTAAACTGGCTGATACTATAAATCATTGCGCTGATATAGGGTTGTACAAGAGCAATATAACCCTCTATGCCCTGGGCGCGGCTTGCCGTAAATTAAATAACAAAACCATATTCTATGATGGCGTTACTTATTGGCGGTATTCCGAAACGCAGGATATATCAAGTTGGATTTTACGAGTGTACGAAATTATTCAGCCACGCTTGATTAAAGGCAAGTTAACAATCATTGAGAGAAAGGAATCCGATGCTGCATTTTTTTATGACAATACATCATTAAAAGAACGACTCAAACACATCTTTAACTTAAAACCTGTAAAAGACAAACGGTTTGATACACACGGCATGGCAATTGTTTGGGCAATAAAATGGATAGTAGATAACCTACGTTATCCCATAGCTTTTCTGGACAACACGCTGCATCGCCTCTTTATGGAGCGTGAACTGTACGGAGAAAAATTAAGGTTTTATGATGAATATTTCTCGGAAGAACACTGTGCGTGGTTAAAAAAGCAATTACCCCATGCAGATTCGTTAGCACGGCAAAAAATCATGGAAACAGTGGGTTTTGACCCGGACGTCGAAAAGCATAGCATGAGTAACCTGCCCAAAGGTCATTACGCACCGGTTCATTATTCGGTGGAAATGTATTTGGAGAAAATTCAGAAAGAGGTGATTTTGCTATGACATGTCGTGAATGTGAACAGGAAATAGTTAATGGGATTTTATCTGCAAAGGAGACTATCAACCTCAACAAAAAACTGTTAGGGAGAATAATTACCTGCTTCTTTTGCGAGATTTGTTTAGCGGATTATTTAGAAATCACAAAAGAAGAACTCTCCGATAAAGTGGAGCAGTTTAAGGAACAAGGATGTGCTTTATTCTAATGGATTGTTAAATCAAAATGACAGGAGATACACTCTATGATAACGGTAAATATACCGGTAATTGATTACGATGGAATGGAAGCAGGCGAAGCTCTAATAAAATTCTATACTTCGTTAGGCTTTGATTCTAAAAAACACACGCTTAATCCAAAAAAAGTGAAAATTTCCGAAGCCGATTTTTTAAAAATGACGGAAAAAATGAAATCACTTAATTTGGATAATTCCACAGCGGCATCTTTTATGATGCTTAATTACGGACCAAGCTGCGACTATACTATGAAAAACGGTAAAGTACGTCTTCATACCGGCTGGATAGTTACAAGTTAACCGCGTTGGTCGTGTCAACGACAGCATAAACACCTTCTTGAAAAATCACTTCTGAACAATCTTGCGTCAGTAAATAGATACATAAGCCTATTTACAAATTGATTACGAAACACACGAAATACTCCACAGTTCAGAATTAGTTGTATTATTCAGGAAGGAGCTTTATTTATGAGGTTTAGGCGTTTTATGGCTGTTTTGTTAGTTCTACTAATGATGCTAAACCAAATAACAACGGTGTATGCCAATCTTGACGGCACATTATCACCGGTAACAGTGGGAGGTGGAAGCGGTAACTGGGCTGCGGTACCAAGAACGGATACCTTGCTGCGGTTAAGCATCGTCCGCCAACCCAAAGGAGCCTATGCTGAATTCGGATTTACCGACAGATATCCGGATAACAGTGGTTATTCCTTGATTTTAGGCGGATGGGGAAATAATAAAACTACCAACATAGGCATGTTTCATAACGGTTCACTTGGGTATGTTAATGCATCTAACGCCGTGTTCTTTAACGATAACTGGTTGGGTGACAACGCCAGAAACATTGGTTCAATGTTTCATGCCACATTAATGTATGGTGTTGATGTGTACAAAGGTGAAGGAACTTCGCGGCTTATGACAAGCAATGAATTAATATGGACAGCATGGGTCAGTCACGCTACTTTACAAAGCGCAAACCGTGGAAGCACACCTTTACCACCTGTATCTGAAATGACAAACAGGGTAGGTTTTGCGCGGATAATGAACCAAACATCCGAAAGCATGAAGCCAATGGCTAATGCTATGGTTCTTTTAGGCGCGTACTTAAACGTCGATAGAGGCGCAAATTTTGATTTGGGAGACATTTGGAATTTTTATGTCGGTAGGGAGTCTAATTTCGAATATCTGCTCATGCTTGAAAATCTTCACTATTTCAGTCAAAACGGCGTCGGGTTATATATACATCAAAATCAAATGATTTCAGCCGCCGCCGGAAGGTTGGTAAGCCTTAGTGAATATAAGGGCGACACGCTGAATTACATCAAAAACATTATCGGTGCAAGTAATTTGCAAATTGCGAATAATTCAAGGATTAGAATAGGCAGGCATAATTCAACAATTAATTTAGTCTTTGATTATTTATTTGACCCGGAGTTAGCGTCAAACGCTTTCGCGCGTAACACCTATTACAGCCGCGCCGAAAGGTTCGACAACGCCGGAAACCGAATGTGGGGCGCGGAATTTGAAAGCACAGGCCCAATACTGACTGATTATTCAAAAGCAAAAGCCGGATTTGCAATATACAGTGAAAACCTGCCGGCAATGACTGTTACTCCTAATCTTGTTGAAGGAAGACACAGATTATTTTCGGTAGAGCCTGCGATTGACGCGGACTTGAACGAAAGAGTCGAAGCTAACCAGTTTATAAACTGGAACCAAGAAAACAATATTATAAACAAAATGGCTGAAACGATTGAGCAAAGGCTCTTAGCTGCGGCAAGTCAAAATTTCGGTTGGGCTTCCCTTCAATTTGACAGGGTGGAATACACCGTCACAAAAATACCATCAAGTGCCCCGGGCAATTTTTCAATAATCAACGCAAACATGCCTTTATTTTTCAATCTTGCTTATAATGCCAATTCTCCACTGATAAATCCGCCGTTAAGAGAAAGAATCGTAACGGCAATAAGAACACAATTATCAGACGTGCAAGCCTGGCCGGTCAGCACTGAAAACGGCTCGTTTAGTTCCCCCGGAATCTATGTATGGAGATATGGCAGTACAGCCCAATTTGTCTACCGTACAAATAATGTAAGGCATACCATTAGCTTAAACAACTCAAATGCGCAAACGCTGATAAGAATAAATACATCAACATCAGAACAGCTTCGATGGCAGAATACCCCTCTTGCTTTCGCGGAAGTTAAAGAAGGCACATTTTCCGATAACCGCGCCACCGAAAGATGGGAAGCTATGAACGGCGTGCCGACTACGGAAACATTATATATAAATGCGGGCGGCACCCCTGTTTATATTGATATTATCGCGAATTACACCACTGAAACCTTTTATAAGCAGTATTCCGGCACGGATACTACGACTTGCCCCGGTCACGGATGGGACCCCGTAACATTTTGCCCTACGGGGTCACATACCGCGAGGGAAGATGTGGGGCATACAAGTTCGTTTGTTGGAATTAAGGGAATCACTGTCCGAACTGCTGACCGCGCAGTGCTTGAAAGTACAAAGGTATTCGCGAACGGCAGAGAAGAAGTTCCTATAAACGGAGCGGTTAACGCCGTTTTAACCGGCACTTCAAGGGTTTATGCAAAATCGCTTGGGATTCACACCACAAATAATTATGGATTTACAACCGCGGAAACCCGTCGGCACGCAAACACTTTCGGAACATGCCGCGCCCCGAATGGTCAGATTGCGGTAAATCAAGCTAAAAGCACCGACACAGCGCGTGCTTTCGCGCAATCGGACAGAATATCGATTCAAATTGAGGGCAATACCTATGAAGTCATAGATGGCGCAATGGTTCATTCACCTGCGAACGCTCCCAGTGTAAATAACACAACAAGAAATTCATTTATTCCGTTAAAAGATAATTGGTGCATCACAACGAAAATCCCTTTCATTGGTTATTTGGGACAACCAAGAGCGGTCGGGAGCAGAAATATCAGTTCATCGTCTAATGGGAACAGGTTACGATTTTATAAAACCGGTGTGAGAATTCCGTTGAATCAAGTAAACGGATTATATTTTTTTGAGTCGATTAATCAGGTTATGGTTTATGGACCGTCTCGTGCGCTTGTCGGAGAAAACAGCGGTTCTGTACCTGTGAACGTAACCGGTAGTGCCACCGGAGGCAGCTGTACGATTTTGGTTGATTACGTGAATCATTTATCAGCAAACGCGCCTCATTCTTTAAATGACGTTGATGAACCGGGACCAAACCCAATAATTCTGCACAATCCGGTTTCGGCGCAGGACATTTGGTTGTTTGATATTCCTGATTCCACCCTGCAAGACCAAAGGATAAATAAAAACGCATTTACTAACACACGTTCATACATTGATTATGCTTTTAGACTGACTTTTCCGAACAGAGGGTCTTTTGAGTTCAACGAAGCCGGAACCAAACGGGCGGATTTATTAGAGCATTCGTTGCTGAAGGTTCACCGTAACCCCGGTGTTTTAGGAAAATCATTCACCGGCAGGTATAACGCGGCTTTTAATACACTCCCAAGAGGCACGGCATATCCGTCAAGCATTCCGGACAGCGCAAATCTCAACACTGACAGATGGATAAGAGCAAAGTATGTAAGACTACCGTTCAATGCACACTATACTTCAATTCATCCGGGTGCGGCTACCGGTTTTCATAACGCTAACACATGGATAAGATTATACGACCAAGGACGCGGTGCCGCGGTTGCGGGCGACCCGACGGAATTTACTTTCTTCATAACATCGGACGTTCCCGATATGAAAGACGCGGTTATCACTTACTTGGTAGAGGCGATAAACGCACCCGCATCTCTAGCGGGCAACCCCGCCGCACTGTTTGCGGATGCGGAGAGAAACGCCAATACTATGCGGACTATTCAAGGTGTTTACAGGGATTTAGACAATGACATCGTAGCAGAATTATCCGCAAGGCATTCCGCATTTTATACTACACGGCAAGATGTTATCGGACGTATAGGAAATATCATTGTTGACGATTCGCCTGACCCCAGATGGGCTAATGTGTTTTGGCCACCAAGCACCCGATGGCTTATTGAAAATCTTGTTAGAGTACCGCTTTTTCAACCCGGCGGCAGATTTTTCAGTATTTATTTCAATATGTTTGAGGAGCGAAACGTAACTCCGGCGTTTAATAACAGATGGAACACATTAAACGAGTATCACTCGGGTAACCATCGGCAGGGACCGTTGCCGATTACATCGGGCAGCAATACACAGCAAGGCTTAACTCATTCAACAATAAAAATGGGTTATCACGCACAATTCAGCGTTCAAACCCTCGGCAGTTATGGTGACGGTACAATCCGGATTACGCCAAGGTATATGTTTGTGAATCCCTCCGGCAATGTTCGTACTGAAAATATTTCTATGTATATCAGCGAAGCAGGCGTATTCAGAGAGTTTTACAGAGCATCACGCCAATCTAATGCGGACACAGCAAAAGCATATACTCCGGCAGGAAATCATGTTTTAAGCCATACATTAAAAGATGAACGGGCAAAAATAAACACACCTGAAAGGCAAACCCCGGCATATATTTCTGCCACGACAACAAATAGAATAAGATTGGGAACGCCTTCGTATATTGAAATTCCACCTGCGTTACGTACATTTATCGGCGGAACGATGACGACAGGCATAACCGGGATTGGAAACTCTCATGCGGGTAACATAGCCAACACAGACGGCAGTTTCAGAAATGCCCAACGATGGCACGCCAGACTTTCACTGCCGTCGTCTACGACCATCACCCCGGAAGGCAGTACAAATGTTTATGACCCCAACGGAAGCTTCCTTTTGGCTTATTTGAAAATTGAAACATCAAACAGTGCCGCGCCTTGGGAGTTAGAAGTCACAACAAACACAGCCGGCAACACAAGCGGTCATCCTAATATAATAACGACAATTACCCCTTACGGCGACACACCGGTAACCATTAATACACCCACAGATGACCCAACACCACGTATTCCCGTGATTATCTTTAATATCGGTAACCCTGCATCCTCCGACACGGAGGTCGTAGGCACACACTAACATCCTCAGAATTTTGAACTGTATTATTACAACTGAATGATGGTTTTTCGGAGGATGCCATTGGCGGTGGCATCCTCCTTTTTTTGTTTCTTGAACTTTTAGATATAGGAGGTGAAACATATGCACTTTTCTAGCGCACTGGATTATATCAAAGAAAAACGAAATAACACACAAGACCGTAATGTTGATAATACGTTACATGAAGTCTATATACTCATGCTTATAGCAAATCTTAGCGACGGCAAGCGTTGGGCGGCTAAAATTGAGAAAGTCGTTGCTTATATTGAGGACGGAAATTACGCTTACTGCCGGCAGGATGTTAAAAAAATTCTTAATAAACGCAGTTATCCTGTACGCGAAAGTAAAATCTAATTCGACGGAGAAAAAATATAGTAAATGCCATCGTTAAAAATGCGATGGCATTCGTTATTTTAACTAAAAATTTTATTCAAACACAAGGAGCGATTTATGATTAAAGCTACTGACATAAATTTAAGCGAAGTTAATTATAACGACATTCGCTGTTTGGCTAATATAGGCCAAGCATGGTCTGAAGGAAAAAGGCGGAATAAAGTTCATGGATATAATTATTGTATCCGCACAAGATTAGACGATTTTAAGGTTTCAGAATGGATTAAAATCGCAAAATCCTTAATTTCAAAAAATAATGAAGATGAGTTATATCTTAACTTCAAGGAATATTATGCAAAGATTAAATGGGCCGACGAAAAGTATGTTTTAGGGTGTTTCGTTGATAGATTATTTGATGATTTATTATGGGTGGGATTTATTCCTTTCAACCAGAAATACCGCCCGGATATCATAAAAGACATGAATTTTGTAAGTGTTAAAAATGAATGTTGCGACGAATTTGGGCTGATAACGATAGTTCGTTATGAATACGATAATAAAACAAATTATTGTCCCGTTTGTGGTAGGTTTAGCAGTATAGAATATGTAAATCCCTCGATTTAAGAGAAAGCGTGGGAAGTTTGTGTTTTAAGTGAGGCGTGACCTATACTCAGTAACGAAAGCAATCACATCATATACTCAAACTTCGCAGTTACATCCAAGCCTTATAAACACAGGCTTTGCAGGCACTTTTCCAGTGCAAATTACACAACAATTTTTCAAAAATTGAGATTTCGACCTCTAAAACGTGATTCATGCGTTGGCAAAATGGCCAGTTACCGTTAAATCTAGTGAGCCAAAGTTGCCGCAAGCCCTGCAAAATCAAGGTTTGAAACATCTGCGAAGTTTGAGATCATATACATCAAAGAAGGTGACGCGCTTGCTGGTGTTTCCGTTATAAACGAAAATACTATTTATTTGCTGTGCGTGGACAAGCGCTGCCAAAATCGCGGAATAGGATTAGAATTGTTGAGGCAGTCGGAGAAATATATTTTTTCCAAAGGCTTTGAAAAAATTATACTTGGAGCGGGTAAAGATTATATCGTTCCCAGCGTCCCCATAAACAATAATGCTCATAAGTTGAACAATCTATATATTAACGTGAGTTCGGCGGAGAGCGAAAACGAAATAAGCTGTGATTAATCGCATAGATATAACAGATATGTGTGTCAGGAGGTTAGGGTAAACGCCTGAAGGAATGAAAATACTTAGCAGACACTCAGAAAGACTTGCGCCATTAAGGGTGATTACGCAATGTTTCCGATGAATTTCCGTATGTCTATGATAATTATACATATATGATTTAAAAAGTTCACACAACAAAAAAGGTGAATTATGTATGCACATGAGCAACCAATAAATAAAAACGGCAGCAAGCGCGAAAAAACACCATTAATAGGCACAAAAGCCTTTTCCAAAGGCAGTGATATTCACGGTGCTCCGAAACAGGAATCTGCGATTAGGCATGAATCAGGTCATATTGTTCAGCAAAAACAGGGGCGTGTTAATCCGATTGCTCGATTTGAAGGTGTTGACAAAAACGATGACCTTGCTATCGAGCAGAAAGCAGATGTAATCGTACAAAAAGTAGCTCGGTATTACCCTGATACCGAAGGAGAATATATTCAATTTTTAAAGACTACGCAATATTCCAATGTTATACAGGGAAAATTTGGCGAAGTGGTTCAAAGGGCGGCTTTTTGGGAAACCGATAATACGTATAAAGTTGAAAATCCAAAACCCACACCAACTATACCTGTAAATAAACCATATTATGCTAATTTGGATGGCAACCAAAATAACCGCATGTATAATGACGATCCAACTGCAAAAAACTCGGCGGCAACTGCTACCGGGGTAAGCTTTGCTATACTTTCAGGTGGTGCGGGAGAGGCCGGAGTGACAGGTGCCGGCGCACAGTTTGATATTACGGCAGCAGCAGCGGCGGTCAGGGCATCTCTTAATTTGCCAGTAGCTGCCAGAGCAGCGTTAGCTAACGCAGAAGTACATTATGATGTAGCTAAAAGAGCCATGCTTGCTCTTTCAAAGGATGAAAAACGTGACCCCAAAAACATAACGATGGCGAACTACAAAGCTGCTCACGCTGACTTTCAGGAAAAAAAAGATGCTGCGAGTAAAGCACAGCGTATAGTTAATGACAGTGATTCAGTAGCACTTGGATCTGCGGATGACTATTATAATAGGTTTGTTGGTGCTAATGTAGGCAATGCTATTACCTCTCAACAAAATGCGATAAATAATAAAATAGAAGCATTAGGAATAGATCATAATCCTGCTGCAATACCGCAGATTGATAATATTGCCAAGACTGTTTCAGGTAGTTTGTCAGCTCCGGATGCCAAAGTCCATCATGCTCAACATTCGCTATTAGATAATGCAAGAGGGGGCGATTATTACTATTTTGGTTTTAACAAAATACAAGATGCGTTAATTCCAACAAACTTTACTTATAAAGTTATACAAGATACCCCCGTATTGGTTAAGCATACTGGACACACTGAAATAACGCTTGATAAGCATAATGATAATGGTGTTAAAGTAGGAACGCTCAATAAACCTCCGCATTGGCACGCAGCAAGAACCAATGAGGAGAAGAATGATGTAGGCATTGCGGGAACACCACAAGTGCAGCCTCTCTATAGTAATGTAGGTACAATCGACCATTATTTCACAAAATTCTAACAACCATTAAAAGGAGAAAAAATGCACATAATCGAAGAAAACGTTTTGTTTTCCGAAAGCATTCTTTGGGATAAGCAAAAAGGGTATTATCAACGAGTCGGAATCGACGTTTGGAACAAGTTTAATGTTCCCAGTTATATAACCAGCAACCCTGTAATAGCCGAAAGCTATGCACGTGTTGCCGCCGGATATTTAAGGGACATGCAGACAAATAATTCTGATAACGGTACATTTTATATGCTTGAGCTTGGAGCCGGTCACGGACGGTTTAGTTATTATTTTCTGCGGCATTTATTAAAAATAACAGAGCGGAGTTCTTTTAAGTACCCTAAATTTTGCTATGTAATAAGCGACTGTGTAGAGAAAAACCTACACTTTTTGGAAAAGCATCCAAAACTTATTCCGTATGTAGAACAAGGAATTTTAGATTTTTCTTTATTTGAAGCGGAAACCACCGACACTCTAAATCTGCGTCATAGCAGAATAACGCTTAGCAAAGGAAGCATTTCACAACCGCTATTTGTAATTGCCAACTATTTTTTTGATGTTTTACGGCAGGATTTATTTTATATAAAAGACAACGAACTTCACGATTGCCCGATTATTCTTCACAAAAAAGAGGAATCTGATGATAAGCGGGAAATTCTACGCCTTGATGATCTTATAATCGGGCATACTCATAAAAAAAGAAATGTACATTTTTTTGAAGAAGAAGCCTTTAATAAAATAATGGATGATTATCGAAATGAACTTTCGGATACATATTTGCTGTTCCCAACAGCGGGCATTAGGTGTATTGAAAAACTGCGGAATTTATCTGCGGGGCTTGTACTATTGACTGCCGATAAGGGATATAATCGCCACGAGCAACTTGATGGACTTCCTTTTCCGTCGTTGATAACCCATGATAACTCATTTTCGCTTATGGTGAATTATCATGCGTTTCAAATGTTCTGCCATTATTCGGGCGGTGATTTTATAATTCCGAAACATGTCTGTTCATCAATATATATAAATTGTTTTTTATTTATCCCAAACTCCGAAGACTGCAAAGAAACCCGTTTAGAGTACGATGCTTATATAGCTGAATACAATCCCGATGATTTTTGTACTTTAATCACGTCAGATAAAAACGACCGACAAATTAATTTTCAACAATGGGCAGCAATGATTCGTTATAGTGGTTATGATTCCCGAATGTTTACACAGTTACTCCCGAAGCTATACAATCTTATTTCCGGTCTTTCTTATTACGAAAAATTATCTTTATCAGAAATAATCGATAGAATATGGGATTGGCTTTATGATTTGGAAGATGACAACGATGTTGAATTAGAACTCGGAAAAATGCTGAATATGTCAGGCTTTCCTGAAAAAGCGGTTTTTTATTTGCAAATGTCTGTAAAAAATCGCGGGTATAAAATTGAAGTGCTTCAAAATCTATTGTTTTGCTATCTTCAAATTAAAGACTATCAAAGCGGAATTGCGTTGTTTCAAAAACTGGAGACGATTGCACAAGAAAATAAATAGAAAGCGACATCTCCCGCGCACGCCGGAGCTTTTTTTATTTGTAAAGTGTATACTAAGTATTATTCATTGCAAAGGTGGTGCCCGATGCCACTCTGTCCCATTCCGCTATTATCTTATAATAACGGTTCAGTTTTAAAGGTTATGGGTTTCCTCTAAAACCTAAATATGATTATACAAGGTGGTGCTGTATTATGGGAAACATAAGCCAATTTGCTTCACATCAAATACTTGATTCTGTACTGGGATGCCAATATAGCTTCTTTATGGAGTCCTTGGATAGTTTCTATATAGGTTTCAGCACAACTCCTATCGGAGAAGATGGGGTGGGTGCGACAGAACCTACATTTGACCCAAATTATATTAGATTACGAGTGCCGCGTAGCGGAGCGGGTTTTTCTGAAGCTGGGGCACCGCTGCGAACAATACGCACGATAATAGAAGATGTGGGTTTGCCATCGACTTTAAATTGGGGTAACGTAATATATTTTATGATTTTTGATGCTCCTCTTGAAAGAAATGACATTCAAACACCAAACAGGAATGGCGGCAGTCTTTGGTTTTATGGAAGGCTGGATGAAGCCGTAAATATTCAAGAAGGAGATTCATTATGGCTAAAACCTAATTCTTGCGAAATAATACTCGATATTTGTGGCGGAAGTACAGATGAAATGCGTCTTTCATCATATGCGTCTAATGCTTTATTGAATTACATATTTAGATTAGACCGTCCAATGTTCTTCCCTCCAAACTTCTATGTTGGGCTATCAAGCACTGCAATTACTGCAAGCGGAGGAAATATAACGGAGCCACCAGTTAATAGTGGATATATGAGACTTGAACTTCCAAATAACAAGGACACTTTTGCTAACGCATCAAATAAACAGGTTACTGTTGCCCAAATTTTCAAATTCCCAATTGCGATTACTCCTTGGGTGTTTTCATAAAGCGTGGATATATACATTCATGGGGTGATTGCGGTTGCTTCGATATGTATCAATTTCTTGCAGATTTTAATTTTGATGAAAATTCCATCGGTGACACTATAATCGGCATCACTTACAGATGGGCAGACGAAAACGACATGGACAATGTACTTGCCTGCATTAAGGACGCTTGTGATGATTTTACGAAATATTATAAAGATAAACGCCTATATGAAAAAGGCAATGAAATCATCATCTTGGTTGCGGAGCAAAACAGCGAAATTGTAGGCACACTTCATGTTTGCATGGAAATTGAAGGGAAAGGCATAGGAAGTGTTGGATGTACAACAACCATGAACAAACATCAAGGAAAAGGAATCGCAACCACAATGATTAAGCTCGGCACAAAATACTTAAAAGATATAGGGCTTACGGGCGCGTTTTTAGGTTACACATATACGAATATTCTCGGTATGTATGGCAAAGCCGGATATAAACCCTGTATGGAATACTTTATGGGTGAGAAGACGGCTACAAGCATATGAATTAACCTTGTTTCAAAGGGATATTGTCAACTCCTTGAGTACAAACGTATTAACATATGAGGAAGAATACCATTATGTAAATATGCCAACACAGGGCATTATCGAAAAAATGACCGAACTTGATATATAGATTAATGGGTCGGAGTATGCCATTACCCAAAGCAGTGGCATACTCCTCTTTTTTGCATTGAAAGAAAGCCCTTCCTTCGTCTTTTTAGGAAGCTGGATTTACTCAATCCTCGTTGTCAATTCCATCAAGAACCGCAAGTGCCGCTGTTATTGCATCAATTAAATTTTGGCGGTCTTGCTGGGTTGTCCAGTGTCGGTTTGTCGGTATGTCTGCACCGTGCAGTTCGGATATATAGGTATCATCCAGCAGTTCATTTGCATCATTAATAAGGTTTTGCAGTAGGGTTATGTTAAATTTTTCAGGGTTGCAATCCCAACAGTCTGTTTGTCCGCATTCACACAAGATAAACCTCGCTTCAAGGGTCTTGTGTGCTGTTATTGTGAATGAATACGCAGATTCAGCCTTATCTATCCTGACACCATTTTCATACCAGCCATCGAAAACATATCCCATAAACGGCACTGCGAATAATTCGATGGTTGTGCCGGAAGAAAACTCTCCGCCGCCTAACACAAACCCGCCTGTATCCACAACAGCATTGATGAAATAGCGGGATTCTATCAATATATCAAACGCACCATCGCCATTTTCGTCGATAACCATAACAACCGGTTCACCTTGTACGGTCTCTGTTGTTATTACGGTTGTTTCTGTAATGGGGACATTGAACAAGCGGCGTTCTTCAATGAAGATACCATTTTCGTTAAAATATTGAGCTGTGTAATCCATGGTACCTGTGCCTGTACCTGTTATTTTTATATCAAATATTGAATCGGTATAGAAGACAAGAATTTTTTCATCGTTGTTTTCATCGGTTATGAATATTCTCCCCCATTCGGTTTCCGTATTAAACATCTCCGGAACCGTAGAGAGCGTTTCACCGTTGTATTCTACCGTTATATCTATGGGGCATTGGAGTATTAAAACACTTCTGGGAATTCCACCCCGTGACAAGAGATTTAATCGCTCCAAATCTTTTTCCATGCAAAAACATGGGTATCGCGCCATTATCCTATACGTAACTTCCATAGTCTCAATGGCTCTCTCTACTTCCCATCTTCTCAACCACCAAAGCGGGTCAAGTTGTTCAGGTAAAATATAATCAATAAACTTTCCTGCACCTTCTTCGATAAGAAAATCAAACAATGAATCCGTGCCTACCGCTACATTACCAGCTCCTTTCAGAAGGGCAATTCTTGACATAACAGTGTTGAATAACTTAATAGAATCCGACCACGCATGTACATTTTTTAGTCGATTAGTCCTTAATCTAAAATTAATATTGTTTACTTGAGTCACGCCGTTGGTATCTGAAGTATTAAAACATGTACTGTAGTGCGCATAATCGCTTAAAAACTGACTTGTAAACATTTCCAGCGTAGGTTCTCCGTCCGGGTCGTTTGTTTGTGGAGGAGTTGGCGGGGGAACAGTGCCGTCTTGCGTTACTACAACCCTTCTGTTAATGCCTTCCCCCGACACAACGATAGCACCCGTCCTTTGGATTGTATTTGTACCGTCATTGGAATTAACAGTGAATTGGAATGACGCGTCGCCGATTCCGGAGGTTACAGAGGGAGTAATCCAAGAAGGTGCAGTGATAGTCCACGAAAGTTGCGACGTTATATTGACTTGCCCCGAGCCTCCGGCAATTGGCATTCGGAAGCTTGTGGGCGACAAAACGATAGGATTGGGCGGTTCTTGCCTGATGGTAACGGTTCTGATAATGGGACCGTCAACCATTGATACAGTTACCGTACCCGTTCTTGTTAACGTAGATGTATTGGGTTCAACGGATAAGCCAAGAAAAGCGTTGCCTTTGCCGGAATCCTGTGACGGCTGAATCCAGCTTGCGTTACTGCTGACAGTCCAATAAGTATCCGCGTTGGCGATTATGCTGACATTTTTTGTTCCGCCGTCGTTGCCCAATGACACTGCTAACGGTAACACTATAAGGGACAGGGGAATATTCTTAATGATTACAGGAAGGTCTACATTGCTTCCCTCTTGAATGGTAACCATGTATTCACGCAATATTAAACGAAGAGCTACATGGTCTGATTCCCAAGGCGCGCTTTCGTTTATATACCTGGCAAACAACTCCATAGGTACACCGTAATATTTCCAAATAATTTCCCCGGGCTGTACTACTAAATGACCGCCGATATCGGATATGGTTTCGCGGGAACGCCAATTCGCGAGAGTCCATTCATCGCCGGGGTTGCCATACTCGCGAACCCCTGCCATGCTTCGTTTAATGGCGTATGGTTCGGCACCGGGAACATTCAATGACAGCAGGTCAACATGGGCATCCACGGCATCCTCACGGTTGTTTTGGAAGCCGATATTGAAATAAAAATGCCTGTTCACGGTATCGCCAAAATATTCAAGGATTATATTGATATCTTCCTCCGCGTATACTCTGATAGGTGAGGCACTTTCAAATCTTGTAGTAATTTCTTCATTGAACAAAGCTATTGTTCCTATATAGTCGGCACTGATTGGGTACTCGCCAGCTTTGTCGCCGCGCAATATCCATGTTACCGCCTCCCGTGCTTGCCCTTGAATTTCCGGTATACTAACAACGCGTGACGCTTCGCTCATGCCCGTATTAACAATAGTCAACCCATCGGGTAGATTCAAAGTTACTTGGTTGTTTAACATTGGGAATTCGCTTGAAGCGTTATTGATAATCGTAAGATTGACATCGAAAAATTCTTTCAGGAAAGTTGCCTCCACTGGTATATCCAAAATTGCTAAAGCCGTATTCGTTAAATCCGGCATTACACCGTTTTCGGTATTTCTGGTGCCGCTAACGACAACAGGTGTTAACTCACGACGCCCTACGCCAAAGCCTCCGCCGGAGCCGCCTGACCCCCTTGAAACAATGATGGGTCTTGCGGTTGACTGACCGGTCACACTGTTATACATAAATGAAGTGCTTATAATTTCACCGTCAAATACCAATGTAATAATGATATTGGCAATATGCTGATTTTCAGGTTTAGAAACATCAATCCCGGCTGCAACGATTTCCTCGAAAGTCATACGTGTAATCTCAAATGAACCCTCTATAAGCGAATGGCGAACCAAGGTCATCGTAAGTCTTTTCGTCTCACCCGTAGCAACAATAATTTCGCTTTTTACGGGAAGCCAGTTGTTATCAAGAATTATACTGCCAACGGTGTGTCTGCCCGCGCTGGCTGTAAATGTCACAAAACCGTTGCCGTCCGTGAGGCGGATAGATTGATTCTCCTCGCCCAATCCAAAGTAAACAGGCGCATTGCGTACAGGGATTCCGTTTTCATCCACTATTCGTATTTCCGCAAACCCAATTGCTTCCCGTTCGCGAACCAGGATGTTTTTTGTTGCAGTACCGGTATTTCCATCCTCGTCGGTAATCGTTAAAGTAACCGTAAATATGCCTGTTTCCGTATATCTGTGTACAGCACGGTTACTTGCAGAGAAGGTGCCGTCTCCAAAATCAAAATCAAAGGAAACAATATTAACACCGGCTGTTGACAGAGATGCGTCGAACAAATATTCTACGCCCACCTCCATGACTGATTCGCTGGATATGACCGCAACCGGCAAAATGCGGTTATCAGTTGTTACGGTATTGGTATATGCGCTTGAAACATTCCCCGAATTATCCATCGCGTTAATATGATAGGTATACTGCTGCCTTTCCATCGAGATTGAAAAGTCAACGAACGAATAATCCAACATTCCGGCTATGGCGGCCTGAGAACCGACCAATTGGTAGCTTCCTGTGCCGGTTCTTCTGTAAATGCGGTAACCAGCCAAATCACCGGACAAATCACTCGTCCATGTTACGGTAATATGGTCGCTTGCCGTTTCATAGCCGGCGGCAGGGTTAAAAACGACGGGTGCTTCCTTGTCTACGATATAGGAAACTTCTCTCGGCTCGCTTACATTGCCGGATGCATCAGTCGCAGTAATTCTAAGCCAAACTGTGTCATTATGGGCGAAATTATCAAGAGGAATTACAACAGACACAGTGCTGTAGTGACTGTTTATATTGCTAAAAATTTGTAATACGCTGTATTGTGTGCCTTCAATTTTGTATTCAACTTTAATTTCATCAAGCATTCTATTATCGGTGGCGAAAATGCTTGCAGTTCGGAACCCGGGGCCGATAATATCGTTTTCATGGGGAAAAACATTCACAATGCGCGGCAACTCTGTGTCGGGGTATATTTGCGCGGACACAATTTCAGATAATTCGCTCTCATTGCCGGCAAAGTCGTTAACAGATACACGATAATAATAAATCTGTGCCTCGGTCACATTGCGGTCAATAAAATTTAATGCGGTTAGCGAAGAAGCTATTTTGGTAAAGTCTCCTTCCTGTTGTGCCGAGCGATAGACAGAGTATCTGTTTAAATCCGCTTCTGTACCTCTTTCCCACATGATTTCAATAACGCCATCATGTCCTACTGCCCGGACTCCAACTGGGGCTGCCGGGGGCGTGCGGTCAATGATATACTGCACGAAAGGCGCGGCAGATGTTGTATCGCTGATATTTTCCGCAAAGTCGGCGGCTACGGCGCGGACATAAATTGAGCCTTCATCGTATTCCGTAAGGTCAACAATAAACGTAACTGTCCTTCTTCTTTGAGGTTCGGTGAAAGTAGCCGTATGCACAGTTACCCAGTTTTCCAGGTTCGTCGATACTTGTATATCTATGGATTTAACCGCGTAATCGTCTTCAGCGGTAGCGTTAACTTGGACGCTATAGGAATAATAAGTCGTCTCGGGGGTGGTTGGGCGCGGTAAAAGCGTCACTATAACCGGCGCAGTTGTATCTTTGGCTGTTCGGGTAACAAGATTGTCTGAGGGTACGCCGCGATTCCCTAACAAGTCGTATCCAACAACCCTGAAAATATATTCCGTGTCCGGTATCAGGTTCGTAATATTCGCGCCAAGAGTGTTGCTGACATCCATCACCTTTGTATATGAATTGTCCGCATTTTTTTGCTCTACGCGGAAGAAGTTAATGTCATCATCCGCTACATCATACCAAGACAGAGTGACGGTAACAGACGTGCTGGTGTAAGGTGTTTCCCGCCACATTACTTTTTCAGGTCCGGTATTGCTGATGTAGTACATATAAGTCAGTGGTTCGCTAACGTTATCCTGCGCGTCATAAGCGATTGCCCGCACACGGATTGTTCCGTCAGCAAATGCCGTGGTATCCAAAATGCCGTTAAACGGAATTGATGTTCTGGTCTGGAAAAGCGTCCACGTCTCGCCATCGTCAACGGAATAAAATAGTTCAACCTTTGTGACGGCAACATTATCAATCGCGGTTACGGTTATTGTAGTGTTTCCCGATATTCGGCTCATGTTCGCCGGGTTCATTCCTGTGACTTGGGGCGGTTCCTCGTCTTCGCCTCTCATGGCTGAGGTTATGACCGATAGCGGACTTTCTCCACCAAAGTCATCCACTCCAACGACGTAATAATAATACAATCTGCCGGTGACAACATTTGTGTCCCTGAAAGTCAGGGTATTTCGGCTTGAAATTGTAGTTAAAAGCTGGAAATTAGCGTCCGGCTCCAAACTCCTGTAAATTCTGTATCTTGTTGTGTCAATCTCACTTGATATAGACCATGACAATGTTATGCCGTCAATATCACCGATTGCGGTTACATTTATGATTTGCTCCGGCACGCTTTGGTCTATGATTATTTGCTCTGTATGTTCGGCATATACACCGTCAACATCGGTAAGAACAAACACTACGTCATATGTTCCGGCAACTATTCCTTCTATATTCCAATTGACACGATAACTCACCGTTAACGCGGTCACACTCCAAACAACCGCGTCGCCGATTAATACCCTATCCTGTGTTTCGGGGGAAAGATAGTACAATACACCGGTAGTTCGCAGATTGCCTGCCGGATTATGATTCCTTGTGTTTGGTGTCTCTATATGAATTGCGGTTCTCGCTCCGCGGATTTTATTTAGAGCATTATCTGTTCGTATACTGTTTATTGACGGGGCAACGGTTGTCGCTGTTACTAATGCCCGTCCGGTTTCCGTGCCTTCATCGGTCACACCGTATACTTGGTAGGTGTATGTTTGTCCCGTGGTTAAGTTTCTGTCGAAAAAGTAAAGTTCGGTTGATTCTCCGATTACTGCATCATCACGCTCAATTACATATTTGACAACATCTTCACTGAAATGAGCACCCCAAGAAAGATACACGGATTGACTGAATACCCTTGACGATTGTAAGTGGGGAACCGGAAGTCTGATGGTGTCTGATGAAAACTCGACGCCGGAACGCACATGGGGAGTAAGAGCGTTTACATATGCGTTATACGCTTCCCGGGGGACAAAAACGGTTCGCAGGTTCGTCATTGCGGTTAATGCGCCCGAACCACTCTGCAACGTAGGTACTGTTGTTCCCGTGAAGGTTATTTCGGTTATACCCGAACAGTTTTGGAATGG
>Ga0131853_10004428_pt1 | contig 25187 bp, 15 predicted proteins | sample TergutLab28metaG_FD_92764 | JGI IMG/M metagenome (GOLD analysis project Ga0131853, IMG submission 92764) | Labiotermes labralis P1 segment gut microbial communities from Petit-Saut dam, French Guiana - Lab288 P1 (version 2) (version 2) | ecosystem: Host-associated > Arthropoda: Insects >... | reverse complement strand
GGCAAGTCAAGCCATCCTTCAGAAAGCCCAATCATCCATACTTCGAATGATGACTGACGCCCCATGGTACGTCACAAACCTCACCCTACACGATGACCTGAAGATCCCGTTCGTCCGTGACGTTATCTCAGACAGATACGCCAAACATCACTGGAAATTAGTCACTCATCCAAACCCCACACTACAACAGCTCCTAGATGCCAACCAACCCAGAAGACTAAAGCTAACTCGGCCCTCCGATCTACTTTAGATAGCCGAGGTCAACCCGCTGGGCGCGACCTCTTACCATCACCCTGAGGATTGCAAAGCTTTCCTTCAGTCCGCACATTAGCTCATAGGATAAGATTGTATCCTGATCGCTGATCTAAATAAATATTAAAAAAAATACCACGCCGTTTGTGTCTAGAGTGAAAGTACAAATGTTCGGTGTTTCATCTTATTTCAATGTCCAGCAGTGAGACTGAAAGGCGTTGTGGCCATGTCACCGTGGAGTACAAGCGTGCGTGTCTGCTTGTTTAATTTACGGGTAATAACTTTATAATCACCAGTCCGATTTTCACAAAATTCATTAGGAAATACATGTAACTGTGTTCTCTGTGCAGACACTCAGCAATAACCAGAACGACATGGCGACCGTGCGCAAATTAGTGGCAGAAATAACAGTAAATTTTTGTTTGCGATGGCAGGAGTAATGCTAAATTGGAAGTAAGCATGTGAAATTTCCCATGGAGATGGATTAGAAAAATGTCTTCAATCTAGATATGAAGTACTGTTTGTAAGTCAAAAGTTGCGGACATGGAGAATATGAGAATGTTTTTGGTCAATACAAAAAAAGAAACATATAACACAAAAAAATAGAAAGTTCGTAAGTTCTTCACAAAAAACGAAATGAAGTAACAACAATAGTAATTGTAATAAACTAGAAGTATACACGATTTCTGGTCGGAACTCCTTGTGTGTGTGCGCGCGCGTGCGCACGGGGACGTGCTTGTGTGCGTGTGTGCATGTGGATTAAATCATCAGCCTTTGTATTCTTGTGTTGAAATGCCTGCCACATATTATCTTAGGCACCAAGCATAAACGTGTGGGGTCCCAGCGAGCTCACGCATGTTTGTGTTGAAGGAATTCTTTGCAATCTTTTATTCTGAATTATTTTGTTATCAACGTTCGTGGTGCCCGTTATTAACGGCCTGTGGGTGGACGACAAAGCGCTGTGCCGACAGCTTCCGTGAAATATTGCACCAGCGCCACATGACCCACACCACTAATTGCGGGAATGATAATTGAATGTTAGCTGTCTAACTTTCCTTGCTTGCATGACTATGTATTAATTAATATCAAAGAATTTTCAGCCTGAACTTGATGTATGATGGTATGGATTAAAAAAATAGAGCACGCAGTCTTCAGTGTCCAAAAGACTGCTCCTTCAGAAAAAACCTGTCATATAATGTAACGTTTCCTGGGTGTTGGTGTGTTTTAATCTGTTAGTGGGCCTGATGTAAACTTTATTGTGTACATTCACGCGAACCGATGTTTTGGGTTAAAGGTATCGTGTGTTTCTACATAACTTATTTGATCGACATTGGGTGCTGGGGATGGTTTCGAAGTTGTCGCTGATAATGTTCGCTTTCAGAAAGGAACGTAACGAAAATTCTGCCATATTGAAGGCAATGAAAAGTACGCCGTTATGACAGTGGTGACTCTCTTTCATTGGCCATTTTACAAAAATGTAAGTCTGTTATATAGCCTGTGTGTGTGGAAAACTTGGTCTCACATTCAGTTTTGAAAGAATACTGACTGAAGTAAAGATTTTTTGATGTTTTGCTGACCGTGCATCTCAGTATAATCTTAGTACTGAACAACTTAATGCACAAATTCTTGTTTTTTAGTAAGTTTATTATTTTCCTCTGCTAGTTTCGAGCACTGTTGTGCTCATCATCAGGAGGTCAAATTGTATTATACAGCATCTGGTATCGTCACACTGAAATAAGTGGGTGGTCTAAAATTACTAAATACAATTCAACTTGAATTTGACCTCATGGTGATGAGCACAAAAGTGCTCGAATCATGTAGAGGTGTATAATAAAGTTTTAAAAAAAAAAGAATTTGTGCATTAAGTTGGTCAATAGCTAAGATTGAAGTATAGATGTATTTGTTATTCCAAAGTGTCCTACACAACATACAAATTAGGATGCAATAGGCTACATGTTTCGGCTTAATAAGCCATCACCAGTCTCTTATTAAGAATGTCAAAAGACCCTTAAAACTGCAATAGGTGCATTATGAATTATTTAAACACAGGATGACTTTAATATGCGTATAAATAAAAGCGTGAATATATAAAAACTAAAGGAAAAAAGTTTAATTTTTTTTAAAGAGATGTGCTTGTATGTAGGCGAATATGCCGCTGGATTGTAATAAAGTGCGTGGAAGTAAGTGTGAAGCAATGGAACATGTTTCGTAAACCAAGCATCTATACAAGAGTATCTCTAAAGACAGTACCGAAAACTGTATGCGTATCTGGGAGGAAGAAAAGAGCCAATACTGCCGAGTCTCTATATCTCGGGGAATTGGGACTGGGAAAACCATCACCAGCTGTGGAATGTATTTTCATTGGAAAAGGCTTGTTTGTTCCAGTACTTTATGAATTACTGGTGCTGAGAGTATGAAATGGCACAAAAAAGCCTAATACATATGAAAACATTTTTAGTGAAATAAAAACACCTTTTGGAAGCTTAAAATGTATTAAATAACTCTATAAAGTTGGGTGGTAGGTCATTCTCCCCAGAAGTTTGAAGGCAGTTGAAGATTAAAGAATTTGCAGAGGTATTCTTGCAGCACATTGACACAAAACGGGACTTGTACCCATTAATTACGGAGCATTCAACGTTACTTAATGAAAGACGGAGCTGTACTGAGTTGAGACTAATCTGCGCAGTTGCCGGAGATTGGTACAAGCGGACTCTTCATCCGCGCAGTTGTATTTATTCTCATTCTTCGGTATCATTCCCGAAAGATCGAAACAGTGGTGTTAATATGGACGATCATGAAAGTTTGATATTCCGCCCATCAAGAATTACGAACTTCGAGAGTGCTGTATTTGTTCATGTGTTGTGAACAGAATGTAGGACATCACCACCACATACACGTAGGTAATCAAGCGTTTGAAAAGTGACGAACTTTATTTATTTGGGAACATTTCTAAGAAATTAAAGTTGCATGTTTGAAAAGCGTAGGGTAAAGTTAAAGGTAAAGTTATAGCTAAAATTCACTCTAGAACAGTCTACGAAGACCCGGAGGGGTATAGAGGTATAGTTCTACTCTTTCTTTAACCTCGTCGCTAGATGTTCAAAGTCACGCCCAGTCTCCTTACCCCCCAGAAAGAGATGCGGTACCCATTGTGTAGGAGGGTGGGTGGGTCCCAGGGCAGGTCTGGACGGGTGAGGAAAATCTCGCCCCCCACCGGGATTCGATCCCCGGACCGTCCAGCCTGTAGCGAGTCGCTATACCGACTACGATTTCCCGGTCCACAATGAAGAACGTAGGGACGGATTAAATATGCAGAGTGGCTGGTAGCATCCTGTTGAGCGTCTTTTTTTCATATTCATTTGCTATCTCAGAATATAAGATGAAAATATACAGCAGTAAAACTCTGCACATTGTTTGAAGCGGGTGTGAATTTTGGTCTCATATATTAAGGGAAGTACATAGACTAAGGGTCCTGAAAAAGCGTGTGCTGAGGAAAATCCTGAGCCTATGTAGGAGGAAGTAACAGGAGACTGTAGAAAACTGCATTAAGGTGAACTTCATAATTTATGCTTCTCACCAAATACGTGATCATGTGAAGGAGAATGAAATGGGTGGGGCATGTATTCGTGCCTTGAACACGTTTACGCAGCACACAATCAGCACCCTGTTCGTATAACTGAGTGTGAAACAGTGAACCGTCTAAATGTCGTTTATGATTTTGTGATATAGTTGACAATCTGCTAAGTCAAATTTTTCGTTATATAATTATCAGATTAACCCTTTACCTGCTAACGTGGAGAATATGGTGAACTCTGAATAAACCTAACAAAGGGCAGATGGGATTTAACTCGTCGTTTAAAGGATTAATGAAATTTGGAAACAAAGTTTGCAACCTGTTACCTACAGTGTATCACTTAACTAATCAAAGACCCTAATTTCTCTTTATACAAGACGCATATTGCTTTATGAATTGGAAATTGCAAAACTTTTATGATGAACATCTTTGTTAGAAAAATTTGCGAGGTTTAGGACTTTTTTTTTGAAAACGGCTGTGTCTTGTACACCAAGAAGCATGAGATATTCTGAAAGTGACAGTTCTCCGTGTTCTGTGTATTAATGTCGCACCGCTTCATGAAGAAGAAAAGAAACCGCACCCTAGAAAGGTGACATCTAAAATTTGAAGCGTATCGAATTTGAAGTGCAATTTAATTAAAACGCTGTTTCCTGCCGACCTGTCCTGTCAGGTGACGTCACGCAAACAGCTTGTAATTCATTCCCTCCTGAACTGGAGCGTATAATAGTAATTATGAAAGAAATGCATTATTCTTGAGGGCATTCATTAAATACGACTGGTGTATTTCCTGTGCGAAAATGAACAGGTGGCAGACAGTACCCCGTACGGTATGTGCACACATCCATGCTCTGTGTTGATCTGCAGATTATTTGCCAATCCTGCTACCGGATTCAGAGAGGAGCAGTATTGTACAGAAGAAGTGCATCTGACGCATAACCTCGTTGGATGTCTAGTTCATAATAACGTCTATGGTTTAATTCGTTATAAACCAACTTTCCCGTATTGTATTCCATAGAGCGCAGTCCAGCTCAGCAAGTCAAGCACCCGCCTCCCACACACACAACCCCCCCACCCCCATTTTATAGACGCCAAAGCTTCATTACCGCTTTCACAGCAGTCTGCCACTGTTCCTTGTACTCAGCCCAATGAATTCAATCTACACTCTTTTTTCTTATTTCTTAATAACTAATATCATATTCAATTTCACAAGCCTTTCATTGTCTTTTGTGTAATGTAGATTTTGCAGGAGACAAATTTTTGTTGTGAACTTTTAAGACTCGAATGAGAAATGAAGAGCCATGAGCCATGCTGATGTACTAACATTACATATTCCAGTGTTTCGAACTGTAAGATTGTTTTCAGAATCCGAATGCGTCGTTAAAAGTCTTGAATTAACATCCAAGAATCAAATTGTTCCCGTGATGACAGCGGTAGCCCACAGTGTAAGCACTGGACAATAAATCTCTTTCTGTATTACAGTTTCACACTCAAAACAAACAAGTCTCCAGACATCCCTACTGGCGTCATTACTTCGTAAACAAAGACGAGAGTTCGTGGCAATACTAAATCCTATTTTATACCTCGACCATAAAAAGAATCGTGGTAACCCCAGTCCCTGGATTAACCGGGTTCGATCTTGAGCAGTACATTTGATAGCGTTGAGCTTCATCTCCCAAAATTTTAAATTTTGCCTTAGTGACTTTCCAGCAAATACTCGTGCATAGGTCACAAGCTCACAGCTTCGTGTGAGAATGTTTATTCGCTACGTGTGAAATGAGAATAATTTTATAATCAGCGACTGCATCTAGTTTTGAAGCGTGTCTGGAGTGAGTGTCGAGGAATTTATGAACATAATTTTTGGGTCAAAATTCTAAATAGTGTACACAAATTTTAATATTAGCAAACAAATCATAGATTTAGTTAGGCCATAGTTGCCTAAATCTGTGTCAGACTTTTCTTCCTATTGCTAAATCATATACATGATTTTGGTGCGGAAACCCGAGGTAAAGGGACCATTAGCAAGAACTCATCGTAGATGGGAGGATGCAACTAAAATGGATATCCAAAAATATGAATGGAGCTCGTGGATGGGATTGATCTGACATAGGATGGGGGTGTGTGGTGGGCTGTTGTGGATGTGTTAATAGAACTTTGGGTTCCTTAAAAGGTAATGGATTTATTCAATAGCTGAAGAATTGTTAGCTTCTCAAGAACGACTATTGCGTGGAACGTGGTGCTACAATAGTATTCGAGGTTTGGCAGCCTGTAAACGCTGACGTTTCGTAAAACTGTGAGGTTTGGTGTCATGACGGTGGCTGTGAACACTATTGTGTTCTGAGACATTATGCCATGTAGTGTGGCACGTACGTACCAGAGTTTTGGAGAAACCCGTTGTAAAATATTCAGGGTAGAAGAACATTTTTATTACTCTAAATATGAAGGTGAAAGAACTTTCCAATCCTAAAAATGGAGACATGACGTTCTGCCGAAACGTGGGCGCAGTCTGCCAGAGTACACATCGTCGCATCTGACAGGCGCCAGAGTCCCTTGCACTAAGAAGTGTTCCATCATTCTGCTTCAGTTTCTGCTTTCACTTCCACGGGTGGTATTTTAAGGCGGTGCTTGAGTGGCCCAAGTTTGCCACTGCATTCAGCTTTGTACTTTACATCCCTGAAATTCAAAGTCTCTATTTCTGTTCATATATAGAACTGCACTGTAGCTTTAATTTCCATAGAAATTAATTTAAACCCCTTTTAATCTACAGTTGTAATGAGTTACTGATGACTTATAATTGAATCAGCTTCTTCATAGTGTTGTTTCCATTATTGTTGTAATACGAAACAGGTAATTGGCTACAGACCTGCTGTTGCTAGCTACACGTGTTTGCATACAAAATTACTACTTTATTTTAAGGGGAGGGGTGTTTTGAGTCCTATATATATATAACAGATTTATATAGCTGATTTGGGCCTGTAATCCAACAGTCTTAAACGCATCTTTTCTTTAACTTATAGATAAGTTTAGGATTGTTGGATTACGGTCTTTATATACATAATCCTAACTCAAAATAAAGATTTATACATAAAAGATGAACAACTGTCATTAAATCGATTTAATGGTAATTTTTCATCTTATAGATAATTACATTTATTTTAAACTAAAGTAGTAAAATTGCTTATATTTAATACTTTATACGCTATATGTTGGCGATTATATTAATGTAAGTGTTGAGTAGAAAATATATTTTTCTTCTTTTATCAGGTAGCTGTACCCACCATACTGTTAATTGTATGTAGATAAGATCGGATTATCTTATAAGTATGTGGGCCGGGTAGCTCGGTATAGCGACTGAGCTACGGGCTAGACGGTCCGGGATCGAATCACGGTGGGGACGAGATTTTCCGCCCGTCCAGACCGGCCCTGGGGCCCACCCAGCCTCCTGTAAAATGGGTACCAGGTCTTTCCCGGGGCTAAAGTGCGGCCGGGGCGTGCTGCTGACCACTCACCCCCTTCTGGTGCCGCGGTCATGGAAGAGTAGACCTGTAACTTTACCCACCTTCTGGGCCAAACCGGGCCTGTAACGGGACCACTTTACCTTTTTTATCTTATAAATATACTAGGATCAGCAATTACAACTAGTATAGAATGATATATTTGGAATAGAGTCTCATTTGTATAATCGTACACACACGTATGACCTTAAAAAACCCATTTTTACACCCAATTAAATAAAAACCAAACAACGACCCATAAATCTGTGCAACTACTAGGTATACAATTCTAGAATTTTACATACCTGTAGTTGAGGGTTCTGCGTGTGTGATAATGGAGTGAAAAGGGCAGTCAGTGAAATTATATACGTATTTGTACGACACTGTTGAATGATACAATGTGGAATATTTCGGTATTTCAAGATAAACATTATCAGACTTTTTAAAAATACTGAGTCCTTTGCGGTCAGTATTTCTGCAGCTCTTGCTTTGCGATCTAGTAGCGATTTTGTTGCTGCTCACTTTTCAAGTCTTCGTCCAAGAAGAAAATAAGACTAACTAATCAGCACTGTCAGTCGATCCCAGTGACCGTGCATTCTAAGACGTAAGTCTGCGTCTGCTGGATTCCTGGGATCACGGGTTTGAATACCGCTGAGAGCATGGGTGTTCGTCTCTTGTGTTTGTTGTTTGTTCTGCAGGTAGCGGCCTATGCTACGAGCTGATCACTCGTGTAGAGGAGTCATGCCGGTTTTGTGTTTCTAATTGCGTGTGATCTAGATATATTAACAGTGAGGCGACCTAGACCCGAGTTGCGATGTAGATCCACAGAAAAAATATCAGTACTATCAAGATATGTTGCACGCACGGAATTTTAATGGCCAGTAGTAATATAGTCTTTGCATTTCTTACTGGAGCAGAGACTAACGCTTTAAAGACTGTGGGTTTCTTTATGTACTACCAAGTTTAGCATTAAGAAATTATACATTCAACTCACAGTGTGCACGTATTTTTGGGCGCGTTCGCCATATTGCGAAAAGCGACTATTAGCTTCGTCATGTGTGTCTGTTCGTCTGTCCGCATGTAACAACTCGGTTCCCACTGGACGGATTTTCATGAAAATTTATATTCGAGTATTTTTCGAAAATATATTGAGAAAACTCAAGTTTAATTAAAATCTGACAAGAAAAAAACGGGTACTTTACATTCAAACCAATATACATTTGTGGTCATATCTCGCTCAATTCTTCTTAGAATGAAAAATGTTTCAGACAAAAGTTATAGAGAAACTCGATACACACGTTTTATAGTCAATGACTTTTTTTTTTTCGAAAATCGTGCCGTTTATGAGATAACGTGGAAAAATATTGTGGAGCGGGGAAGCCACAGATTACAATATGGCGCACGCGCATGGCATGCTGGATACCTAAGGCTACAAATACACACACAGGTGGTGTAATACTGATTATTTTCCACTGCAACAATGGTTGCATTAATGGGATTCTACATTAACGCTATACTTATATTGACTGACTTGTTTTGTATAGATCTCAGAACAAAATGCAATCATTACCCTGTAGCTTATTGGTATTTATAGTCGAGATGGAATGTGTTCACAGTGCAGTACGAAAGGAATCCGAATGTAGATTAAGTTGAAAGTGGTCTTCAAACAGAACATTGAAAAGTACAGAAGAAACTGCTGGTATTATCTTCACTTTCGCTTCAACGGTATAACAATACACATCCATAAATTTTATGTCTTCGTAAATAAACAGCTAACAAATTTTCGTTAATTGCTTCGGTTTTCTATCTCGTCTTTGCCGTAGGGAGGTTTAAGAGACTATTGTCATTACATATATTTCCGCGGGCAACAGAATATTGTGTCTCGAGCTGCGGGTTGATCGGGCCGAACCGCGTCCTTCTCTTGAGGCTGAAACTGACGCTTGGCTCTGGTTCGAAGAATCCGCGGTGCATGTAGAAGGCCTCGTAGTGTCGAAGAGACAAGCGGTGTGTACGTAACATACAACCCTCCCTGGTGAGGTCATGTTGCGCGGCACGTCCTCTGTACAGTATTTGCACTGCTCATTCAACAGGACCCGTTCGTGGTGTGGGATATCGCTTAATTCCGCCTGTCCTCATATTTCACCTCGTAAACGTGGCTAGCGGATAGATAATCTGCACTAGGGTGGGACAGGGGGATGATAGAGGGTGGGACTGCAGCAGGAATTAGACGACTTGTGGGGGTGCGAGATTACGGAAGTTGGCTCATGGCCATAGCGTTAATTCTCTCTTTCTCACCCACCCCAACTTCCAACATAACATTTTAGGTCTTTCCACATGCGCCAAGTGTTTACCACACGTACACCGCTCCGCCATGTTGCCAGTTGGACAGTCGTATCGTTTGTGTCATTTGGAACGTTTTTGAGATTTTTGAGGCCGATTCGCGGGTTGCCTAGAGTTGGAAATATCAGGCAGTTATGCATGCAGCTCAGAATTATTAATCTTAATGTAAGGAATTAGGGTTTTACGTGACTGTGTTTGTTGGGCAAAATAGGTATTAATATTTCGGAGATTCTCTGTGTTGATCGTCTGTCTGAGAAGAATGGAAGCAACTGCATGCCATAAACTTAACTGATCGAGAACTTCAGCATACAAGCGGGAAGCCAGAAAAGTTTATTTCGCAGAAGTTAATTAACAGTTCTGATTGAAATATCGATTTTTTGTTTACTAAGCTAGTTTAAAAAAAAGGGACGACCCTGTGTCATATGTAATAACTGTTGAACAATCCGTTCTACCCTCTGAAGCCTGTACCAATGTCTTTGCTCTTGGGGATGCACAGAACCCCTACGCCACCTCCTCCCCCATTCTTTTTTAATTTCCACCTTACGCAATTAAAACACAGTTGAAAGATTTGAAGTGGAGGAAACTAATTTTATTCCACATATGCGACCTTCTTAAAAAATTTTGCGAAGTGAATTCAAATTTATGTGTGAAAATAAAAAAAATATTGCTTTTCTGAGCGCCCAGTCTAGATCTCATTCGAATTTGTGTTCGAGGAGGTTCACCTCTCTCTTCAATCCAGATATCCTGAGTGCTTTCTTAGTTGGGAATGAAATATATGAAAGTATTGCGTCCAATTTATCTTGTCCCTAAGTACAGCAGGTTTATTGCATATAAAGTAACACCCGCTGGGACATTGTGCATCTTGTTCAGATGTATTGTTTACAATTTTACAGCCTCTGTGTCACTGAAGTTCATTTATTGCGAATGTGTTATTATTGTAGAAGCACAAGTCTTATGCCTTCATTTTATGATTTTTTTTTGCAAATGACGCATAACATTTAACTACACTTCAACATTATTGGCAAAATGGTTAGAAAAGATAGTATAGAAATTTAAATTTCAGATAATGTTGACATTGTGGAGCTCCGTCTTATTTTTCCAAAACAAACATGGCCACTGTCACGTATTTAAACAGTATTGGTGTATTATGTGAAGTGCTGATCTCGCCTGACAGTCTTTCTGCCTGTTTTGTAGAACAAATCTCCAATTGTGTATAAGTCAGTGTTTCATTATCCCGTTAGAAATACAGACTACAGTTCATGTAACGGAATTCTTGGAACTCGCACGGGTAAGAACATAGGAAAACGTGCTGCCTTTCACTTGTTTTCACGTACTGTGTACTTCTCCAGTAACTTACGGAAATAACTGCATCGCGGCAGAACAGGAGCGTGACGCAATTCTTCCATTCAAGGAGAGTCCAGTGTTCAAATCAAAACACAGATTTTTGTATCACGTCCCCCTTAAAACGGTATCTAGATTCTTATAGTGTAGAGCGACATTTAAAATTCACAAGGTACATTAAATCTGTCAGTATTTGAAGTCAGACGTGTCTAGTGCGTTTGCTCTCAGACTTCCAGTGTCTGTTGAACTCCTGTAAATGTCTGAATTTTCGCGGAGCCTGTGTACAATAAAAAGAGTACTTTTTGGGTGCAAACGTGAAATAACAAGATAGGCCGCATACCTATAACGTAACATTGTGGCGCTATTCGCGTGATGTGTATACCTCGTCGGATATCGTAACAGCCTGATAACGGTCAGGCGAAAGGAGCGCTTTTATGGCGATGGAATATTTTCGGCAACAAAAAAAAATTATGTTTTGTTGACCGTGCATCCTGGCATGATCATTGTAAATAACCAACCTGACGCAAAATTTTTCATGTATGCTTATTTCTATTCTCTACATGTTTCGGGCAGCCATGTGCCCATCACCAGGAGAATTATTGTGTCAATGCGACATCTGGTTTATGTCATTTTGAAACAAGTGAATAATTTAAAATTACAAAACGTTATGCCTTAAAATGAATAGTGTTGCTTATAGATGATGATAAAATCTTGGTAAAATTCTTATATAAGTGATATTATTAGACTAACACTGTAGAGAATAGAAATAAACATACATGAAAAATTGTGGGTCAAGTTGGTTACTTACAAGGAACAAAAAAACTTACTTGGCCTTTATGTAACGTATCCGATATTTTCTCTCGATTTTAACCGAATTTGTGTTTTGTCGAAAGATTCTCATAAAATTCCCCAGTATCAGCTTTTCACGGATATCTGTCCGGTGTAAGCCGCGCTGATAGATGCGGACAGACGGACGGACGTGACGAAGCAAATAGGCGCTTTTCGCGACGATAGGACGGTGCTTAAAATGCAGATAAAGTTATTTGAATTACCTTACAATTTTAAAATTATTTAATCCGTCCATCTTGAATACAACTAAATGTACTTACAGTACATGACATTACGGTTTAGTTTAATTGGTTTTAGACTTGGCGTTTACTTTCTAAATATGGTACTGTCGTGCAGAAACATGGCAGAATGAGGTGATGACTGTAATATAAAGTACTGTAAGTGTATTTAGTTGGTACATTAAATTAAAATATACCAAAATTATGTTTACCAGTTTCGTTACAAAGAGAATACCCGAACTGAACGTAGGCGTCTAATCATCCATCAGTCCGATCCATCTGTCCAGTCAGTCCATCAAGCACGGTAGGCCTTACTCACAGTTCTTGCAGTGCCGGTGCACGCACTCTGTCCTTAGAGCAGAGTAACGGGTTGCAGCGTTGATCCTGGCTCCCGACAGCTATTAATCTGCACGCTATCAGTAGCGGCACGGCCCGATGCGCTTCCAGCTTTTATCTGACGTCGCTCCAGCACACCCGGGGGACAGATGATAGCGTCGTGACGGCGACGTTTGACCTCGTGACCTGATGATGCTGGGTACTGACGATGCACTCATCAATACAGTGAGGGAAGACTGATAGAGACTCAAACACTGTGGGGGAAAAAGTTGGGTATGTAACACGTGACGAGTAAAACTGCACGCAGTATTAAGGTCCCACCATATGAGTGCTTCAAGCTACTGACTGTCGTCTGTCGTCAGTTCAGCAGGGGGACTGCTAGAGACGTGGGGGAGAATTTAGACATGCAGGGCCTGACGACTGCGTTGACACACAGTCCGAAGGTCCTAACACGTGACTGCCGTACTAGGGTACTTTGTACCATTTTCTTTCTCATTCATACCGTGTTAGTCTTAACCACTGTATCCGTGATTCTACTCGGCTTGCCTCCTTTCTCCCTAAAAAAAAAGTGTTTGCTAGGTTTCGTCAAAAACGTCTGTGAGGGCATTTCATTAACTTAGGTACGTAACCTTACGGAGGAAACGTATTGTGCTTGGAACATAATTTGAGGTATGACGATTTTTGGTGTATATAATTTTAAAGTTTAATAATTAGTACTAACCGTCACGAAATCATTAATGTATTTTTATGTCATACATGGCGGTACAATGAAGACATTCCCACAAAAGCGCTTCTGTTGTAAGTAATCACGGATGATAGAATATGGCTTGTGTTTCTCCCATTGTTTCATAAATATATCATGTTTTTTTCCTCTGTTGTGGCAGTAACGTGGCTGAGAGAGTCTGATTGTTGGCCATGTGGCGGGGGAATTTATTCAGCACGGATCAGAACTGTATTCAGAAAGCACAGAACCTTTCTTTCGGTATAATTTTACAGTAATATTAATTGCAGTTTTGAAGTAGTTTTGTGTACCTTATAGGTTGTTGACCCTTTTCTCGTCGTCCACGCACACATTGTGCCATCTGGTGGGAGAATTAATAGCCAGCATGTCTAGATTTTACGAGGGTGTATGAATACCAATATTAGATTGAAAATAGACTCCATTCACTCCGTCAAAGTGACGAGGATCAACGCCAATATTTTATTTGAGATGATTTTGACGAAGTCGTATTAATTAATTGTTTTAAGGTCGGGGCATTAAGTTAAGAAATTATTTATCACAGATGTAGAGAATGGGGTTAATATGGGGAGGAAGTGGAGAATAAGTGGCTCATAATGTTTTTGGGTATTGAGCAAGAGTTGTACAGAAGTAACTGGATAAAAAAACAAAGATTCATGCACGTGAAAAGCCGGCTTGGCTGGTATCAGTTCTCCAGCTCCATATCTTCTGAACTTTTGTACCTCAACACTGGGTACGAAGGAACACATAGGACGTGTTAATAGTACGTCCTTTTGCACACGACACGTTGCGACGCGACGCGACGCGACATATTATGTTCCCCGTAAGGGGCATCTTTAGGTTGTGGGTACGGAATGTGGGCATATGGTCTGCTTCGGCACCTGCAAAGGGCCGTCAAGTTATGATCTGCGACCTTGGTGGTGGGCAGAAGGCTAAGATGGAACGGGTGCTGACTAAGAGTGAGGACATAGAATGGAAAAATTTCATAAATTTGGATCTCCGCCAAGTATCGTGGTTATCGATTGGATGGTGAGATGGGGTGGACTATGTAGCATGCGTGAGGAAATGTGACTTTCACACGGAGATTAACCTGAAAAGCTGCAGGCAAAACATAATTAGTGAGACCTCGGCGAAGATGGGGGAATAAGCATTCACGTGCATTTCGAAGAAAGAGTGTATCTGTGTGGACTAAATTCCGCTGGCTGGTTATTGGCGCACTTTTGTGTAGTCGTTTGTGATCCCTCGGGTTCCATAAAGGGTTGGGTACTTATTAACTGAAAGACTTTCAGCTTCTCAAGAAAGGCTTTGCTCCACGGAGTTAGTCGTTGGAGGCCATTTCATTACTTTTCGAATTTATTATTTAGCCTACTGCAGTGTCTGTGTCACATTCGACGTCATACATCGTCTGAAGTTGATACGACGCCATTCACGTAGCATTTCCGCACACAGTTCCAGCTGAGGAAATTGCTGCGTGCCTAGTTTCACTTGGTCTATTGTAATATCCGCTCGAGATACGCAGTTGGATTTCCTTTCATTTAAGTCACTGCTTATTATAGTGTATATGTATTCCAGTGGGAATTGCTACTGACTCTGTGTGACGTGGGTATTGTCATGCGTGTTGCAGCCTTCCATAAACTGAGCTATTTTGAGATGTGTGAAATCCCGCGTGATCACCGGCGATAATGTGGAGTAATGGACCTGTGGAGGTTTTATTAGCGGTTCGCCATCAGTTTATATTGCTACCTCCCCTTCCTCCCCACGGGATCTGCCGTGCTCCCGGGTCTTCTAAAGGTCGGAGGAGAAATTCGATGGAACATCGCGCAAGCTCCTTCTCGAATTTGTATGACCTGAGATCTGAGATAATATGACATTTTATATTGATGAGGGGTAAGAAGTGTATATATGAGTTATTAATGTATGTTGTTTTCGTGGTACGGTGTCGTACTGGTATGATTATTGGTATGATATTGCTCGTCTTTCCTTAAACTACTTCTCATATCGCACGTCTGTCAAGGGATGAAAAAAAATTGGTGCTCATTTTGAGTTTAATTCCAACTGCGGCTGTCTGTACAGTTTCCTTTATTCATTATAGTTAAGTGACTTCCACCTTATGGGGCCTGCATTATCTCTTACAGAATTTTTGTTGGTCCGCATTGAATCCCAAAGAATATTGACCAACTGACTAATCCGCATTTAGGCGGGTTGTTTGACTACCTGACCGACTGACTTGTGGATGGGTGGTAATTTCATTACTGGCTGACTAACGGGGTAAATGGATTTAGCTATCTGATTGGTTCGTTGAATGGGAAGTGTGTTTGGTTGAATGACTGATTCGATGACCGCATGTCTTGTTGAGTGGCTGGCCGATTTTGTGGTTGATTGGTGACCGACTGGGTGCTTAGTAAGGAAATGAAAAGTGGGAAGGTAATAAGAAAGTTAGAAGTAAGGAAAACAACATTATTTTTTACTGGCCTTACATGTCAAGAAGTAATTATATTGTACATGGAGTGTGAAGGCTGTCTGTGAGTTGTATTAATCTGGAAGTTAATAACTGTGTAAAATGCGCATAAACTCGTCTCATTTCGTAAAGGTGTTCGGGCTTCTTGTGTGAAGTTGTAATTCCTCAGATTGACGTCACAGCCTAATTTAGGCTGTAATCAGCAGCCACTTCAAATATTGTTCAGACAGAGAGAAAGATTCTGAGAAAGGGGAAAAATTAATACAACTAGTATTAGCTAAAAGGAAACAAAATATTCTCTGGTTTTAGTCAAACACAAAAATATATCTTATATTTACTGGACCGTGCATCATTGTGATAGTTGAAGAATAAAAGACCTGCTTGATGTCACTTGCTATTTTATTTCACTTCTTATGTGCTCAACATGTTTCGGACATTAATATATCCATCATCAGGAGATTTCGACTTTGCTGTTGAATTACCACATTGGTCGTATTGTTCTTGGTTCGATGTGTGTTGGAGATTTCGGTGTGGTTGTGTTGGAGTGGTATCCGTGTTGCAGGCTTCAGCCTGCAACACGGATACCGAAATCTCCAACAATACGACAAATGTGGTAATTCAACAGAATAGTCGCAAGCTCCTGATGATGGATATATTAATGTCCGAAACATGTTGAGCACATAAGAAATTAAATAAAATAACAAGTGACGTCAAGTTGGTCTTTTATTCTACAACGGAAATATATATTTATTTTATCTTCACAACGTGTTTCTGTCAATTGACCATCGTCAGGCCATCTTCTTTACAAACCTCAGAATAAGACGCTTGTAGTGCAAATAATATTTACGTAATATGGGATCACATAACACTTACAAACCTTATTAAAATATTATAAAGTGACTGGTTAAAATAAACAACTTTTAATGTTTGCTTAGGAATTTTTTTACAACAGAATGTGACAGTAAATATACCAGCGTTCAGCTTATACAATTCACACTTTTTCTATATTGGTTTTCTTCTCTGTAGTTCGTATACTTGGCTTTTGTTTCCATTCAAATGTTGAGTTTCTTACATACAGTTCCTCTAGTCATGGAAGCACATTGAAGTCAAAGTATTGATAGTTTCCTAAATCAGAGAAATAACTTATGTGTTGGAAAGTGGTGACGGAGAGGAAGGTTGTTAGGCTGTGCAATATGTAACTACAGATGTCTTGCATTTTGTGAACTAACCATAAATCACTGCGTAGGTATATTTAGATGTGTACGATAAAGATGAAGTTCGGTTTATTATCTTGTGTATTAACCAATTCGTCTTTGTATGCATTAATTCACTCGCCTGACTTGTAGGCAGCCCCTCTCAGTTTTCAAGTTATGTTATAAAATATCTTGTTGCTGGTGCAGCAGTTTATGGCACTCGCAATGGTGGCACAGAAGGAAGCAAAATCCACATCTGGGTTATTCAAGTTATAGGAAAACTTCCTGACGGGATGAAAAGAAATGACGTGGCCTTGTGTATGTTCTGATAGAAAATATACAAGAGTGAGTTTTGTATGCCGTAAACACGCACCGTACATTTATGTTTTATTAATTCTAACGTACATGTCGGAACAAAATTAAATGCGCCAGGTGTCAAGTAATAAGTGGGCCTAAATTGTGAGAATACGAGAATATTAGAGGAGACGTTATTACAATACTGCGTTTGTATCTGTGAAGTTTTTAAGTAACTCATATTTGCTTCTGAAACCTGGTGTTAGCGGGCATGGCCACACTACTACTACTGTTATGACTATTGCTCCTACTACTACTACTATTAATTTTACTACTACTACTACTACTACTATCGCTACTGCCACTACTACTCTACCACTACTATTAATCATACTGCTACTACTGCTGCTACTGCTATGAGTATTGGTACTACTATTACTGCTGCTGCTACAATTACTACTGCTACTACTACACTGCAACTGCTGCTGACTACTACTATTACTACTACTACTACAACAACTACTACTACTATTGGTACTACTACTGCTACTATTTTTACTACTACTACTAGGTTTACTGCTACTACTACTACTACTACTGCTGCTGCTGCTGCTACTGCTGTTATTACTAGTATGTTTGCTGCTATTGTTTCTATTATTCTTAAATAATTTTAATGAAGTCTAAACGCAGTCACTACTTTGCTTTAACATGGAATTATATTTTATGTTTAGATCGTGAGCTGTTTCTTCGGCCTCTGTGGCTGCGCCTTACTTTGAGTAGTGACCTTGTAAACAGCGATGTGTCGTATTTCTCACACTTCTCGTGTACAAGGCCAGATATTTTATTTTGTATACTTCTGTCATAAGCCTTTAAGTGAAAAGTAAAACGTAACACAACTAAAGAGAAAAGAAGTTTTTTTTCAGGGATAAAACTTTATGTATTTATCCAATACTTTTTTTGTTTCTTCTAATGTTACATGTTTGTAAATATTTAGATGTTATCTTAAGGAACACTTCGGGAATGTCCTGATAATGATTCAAATCTGTCACATCATTCTGCATTGAGCATTCGGAATCACTCTCTTACACAAAAGTAGGTTCACATAAATCTGGAACTTGTTGTGGCATAGCTAAGTAACATATAATGAACCGAATTAGAGTAAAGCTAAACTAACAACCAACTACACAATGCGAAATTTCTGTGCTATGCTGTTATAACTCCATATTTCTCGTAAACTGCAGTGTATGACCATAATGCATTTAAAGAATAAATTTCGCTCAAGATAACAGACTACTTAACATTTATTTGGCATACTGAATGGTATCGCAGTTTTACTATACGTGGCTGTACATTTTCGCTCCACAATCGTACACTACTGTGTATTATACAGTCATGCTATAGGGAATGGAAATTTTCCGCTTTTATGGTTTCTGTGGAACCGACTGAGGATTTTGTGATTCCATGCCTGTTGCAGGCCCCGAGTTTTTGTTAGGGGTAAAAGTTGGTCCCATTTCCTGCTCACGGCATGGAATTTGAATACATTTGAATTGCCAACAGCCTTTCCCTCCTAGCACTCACTGTCTTCCACTTCCCCCAGGGATGGTACGTATTCGAGGTGGTCCTCTGTAGAAGTAGGTGTTAGAAACTTCAGTACCTTCAAAACTGCATGTGTGTGTGTGCGCGGGTAATGAAAGTCATGGTATATTTTTTCAGCTTGCTGTGTTAAACTTCATTGACCCCAGGGATCAGACACTTGAATTTGAATGGCATGAATTCCATGGCCGGACGTGAATTTGGGTCAAACATAACCTAGCAGCCGAAGCCCACACTACAGGTGGAATATGTAATTTCGAAATACAGGGTGATTTAAAAAGATGGACTCAATTTCGTACATCTATACTTCCTGAAGTATACATATTATGTGAATGATCTGCATAACATTTGAAAGAGGAAGTCTAAGATTTTTAAATACCATCGCTAGAGCGCTAGCCCAGCGCACAGCCGTGCAGCAGCGCCAGTTGAGAACAAAATGGCTACTATGCAGCACAAGATTTTTTGCGTGTATGAGAGGAGAACGTGAGACGAATTCAAGAGAGTTTTGAGCGTAGCCCACGCAAGTAAACCCGTAGGGCGAGCAGAGAACTTGGAATACCACAACCAACTGTCTGGCGTGTGTTGAGGCCGTTTACTGTTCAACTAAGTCCATCTTTTTTAATCACCCTGTAGTAGGTAGATAGAGAAGGAACAATATTCATTCACTGGTGTATGTTGTAGCGTGCCCTTTTCTGAAAAGGAGATCATTATGAAGTTTCTGCTAGAACCATAAGAATTGCAACACATTCTAAATTTCACGTTCAAGGAATTTTCTTTCAGTAATGTTTCCTACCCTGTAACTTTCGTATCAATAAAGCCTTTCATTTTTCGGCGGGAAGTAACAGCACTTTGTAGTGGGGATAATGTGAAACAGACTGTACAAGATATCCTTAGTCAGTCAGGTGCTGTTTATGGGATAAGTTGATGTGCAGTGGTAACGACATTGGAAACTTGGTCTTTCGAAGAATTTCTTAGTGTTATTCGAGTTTTATGGACGAAACCCTTTTCCTCCATCGAAATTCTTTTTCAGTTTATTGAGATGTATGTTGAAGGCATAGTGAGAGTGCGGCATGTCAGAAAATTGTGCACAGATTTTCAAAAGAGTTGAGCGGACATCCACAATGATCGCACCGTTCGGCCCAAAATGCCGAGTTCGGATATGAAGGCAACACGAACGGAGGGGCTGATTTTGGGCCGCTGAAGCTACACTTTGGAAAGTCGCCGATTCTACAATTACGAGGAAGTGGAAATGATGATTCGTGAAGGGTTGAAAATTCAAAAGCGTGAGTTATAATAAAACGGAATTTAAATTCGTACCGACTTGGGTTACAAGCATAAGTGTGCTTGGGGATTACGTTGAAGAATAATGGTAAATCAGTGGGAGGATTGAGACACACGTTGGTAATGATTTGTCATTTAACGCGTATCAAGTGGAGAACCTTACTTACAGAACATGTTTGTATCCCGGTGTGTTATAACCTTAAGAATCAGCCTTATTGGTCTGTTCATTGCTGCCTGATGTTTTTAAATGTGTATTTAGGTTAATCGTCAGTTATGCCTATTATCGTATCTCTTTTTAAAAACACTGAATTTCAGGATATAGAATAAGTGTGCTAGGCTGCTTGATTTCCAAAGGCGTATATAATTACAATCATGTCGACTGGATGACACTTCGGGGTTATTTCTTACAGATTCAAGCTAGAATTTTGACAGGAATAAAATAAAGTATTAATAGCATTACTACTGCTGTACTACTACTACTACTACTACTACTACTACTACTACTACTACTACTACTACTATTGCTACTACTACTACTATTGCTACTACTACTACTACTACTACTACTACTACTACTACTACTACAACTACTACTGCTGCTGCTGCTGCTGCAGCCGCCGCCGCCGCCGCCACCACCACCACCACCACCACCATTACTACTAAACCTATACGAACAGAAATCCGTGCAATAAGAAAGTAGGCTAAGTGAGCTCTGTTTTAATTTCCTGTTGCGATGGCTCCATTGAGGTCCGCGTAAACCTGGTGCCATTCAGTTGCTTGAAGTTCCAGAGCGAGATGTAGGTCTTTATTCACTTTAATAAATACGTGCATCTACGGAACGCTGAAGTTGCCAGCAGGCTGCGTTACTACCAAGTTACCAAGTGTTCACACACAATATTCAGTAAATCACAAGAAAAAAAATTAAGAACATTTAAGACCGCAGTCTCCAAATATTTAAATCAGTTATATGCACGGTCCTTGAAATTCTGGTGGGAAGCCCACTGGAGTGTTAAGAGATCAGCTGAAAGTGTAACGAATTTATAAGCCAGCTCCTCTGATATATGCAACGTTACAAACAGAGATGAAGACACTATCCGTGGGCACGGGGAAGGAAACGGAAATAGAATAAGAATAGAAGATATAACAAAAAGCTTAATGTAACATGCGGCCGCAGCATGGAGCCACCATACACGACAAGTTATGCAGAACGAAGCACTTATGATGCATGGATATGACGAGGCACTTCTTTTGCTGGTGATTGTATGATAATTGATGATTTGTAACTACAGTTCCTCCCTAAGTCCGTGACGTATGTGGCTGTAGGCAAAACGGAAACTAGACGCCGACGTCCGAGGAAATGGCGACAGATTTCCCCTCCAGTTCCTCCTGACGTCGGCAGAAATTAAGCGATTTTAATGCCAGCGCATTCTTGATTTGTGACAAAACAAGTTGTGTTTCACGTTTATCATTTGCCAGTCCACAAGTTCTCATGAAAGAATTATGGCGCTGTTTTAGAAACCAGACTACTATACTGAGCCTAAGTTGTCGGGAAACTTACTAATTTTTTTCCCAAGCCTGTAAGCTGTTGCAGGATGAAAGGGGCATGGTAGATGTTTAATAAAAATGGAAGTATGTAATATAACCGACAGATGACAGAAGTAGCTTGCAGCAACAGAAAAGAAATATGACCTTTATATCATGTGAAAGTAATTCTTGTAGCCTTTTGCATAGTTTGCTTCATTTATAATATATTTATTAGTCTGTGTGGACGTGTGTGTGTATATTACACTGTTATGTTTACTGGGAACTGGGTTTTTTTCAGTATTAGAGGCCAAATGCTCAAATAATATAGATAGATAGGACGCAGTTAGAGTGTTTTCTTCAAAAATCATTTCTGTTATTTAATTTGTAGTATTTTTTTCGAGTTGATAGAACATATGTCATGTCCATATGAAACTACACGTAGAATTAGACTTCTGTATATTTTATTCTTCGAAATTTGAAGTAGAGAAATAATTAAGGTAATTGAGGCATTCTTAAACGAGTAACTGTAATTAGCGGGAGAATGACGATTTGTTTTATAAAAATAATTTAAAAAAATAGAAATTTCATCTACCAGTTAACTAAAATGTTTTATTGTTAATATTCGAAGTGACGTTATATTGTATAATTTAGATAATGTGAGTCAGTAACATTTTTTGTTCTGTCGGACTGTGTGTTACGGATACACTGGAGTGGATCTACATGAGGAACAGGACACTGGAAATGCATTACGGACAATAAATTATGGATCACGTTGCGAAAATATCGCTACGGTGGACGGTACCAACACGTATAGCTTCGATAGGCGTACTGCATAAATTATATTAGCCAAACGGTCGATGGTTAATACTGATTGCTCGCTGCTGTATGCAGTTCTGTACGTATTCTGAGTCTTCGATGCATTTAAATAATGCACATTTTGTATCGCATTATTTTAGGTAGTGTCATGTTACTGTAGGCTGTATCTCGGAAACGGTGAAGGAAATAAAAGGCACAGTTATTTAAAATAAGAAAACAAAGGCTATATAAACATTTAAAGGATAAAGGTCTTTTAAATAGTACATAAAAATTCAGTTTCCACCTCTCAGAAAACAGTATGTGTCTCAGGTAGGGAGACCAACCAGCTGATATAATTTATGGAAATAATGGCGATGTAATAAGGGAACCACGTACTTAGAATGATAAGGGACAGAACGTCGGGGTGTGGTGGTTATAGCTCTTACTGCATATTAGGGAATACCCGTTCAGGATTTTGTCCTTGAGCCCCCTACACTGACAGGTTTTTGTAGTTTTTCCCTAAACTTCCAACCACTGGACGATGCAGCACTTTCAGTGACTCCACGCCAGGTCCCTTCCACTTCTTTTGCAATTCATTATGCACCAATTATCGAATAATCCAGTGCGATGTAACTTTACAACTGCATGTGTAATAACTTGAACCGTAAGTAACAACAGCTGGAAGAAAATATTTGTGTTTAACGATTTAAGAAACCTTTAAAACTTAAACGATTTAATCATTAATACTTACCTTCAGTTGACACAGTCACATGAAGTACTAGACGGTAAGGGCAGGCTGTCGATCGGACGGGACGTATGAACAAATAAATAAACAAATAAATAAATAAATAAAAATACATAAATAGGCCTAAATAAAAGTTAGAAATCTTGCACAAAAACTGTCCAATTATGGGACTCGAACGTGGATCTCCCCTTTATAACAGCTTTAGTCTGACGGCCTGCTTCACTTGTAACCAGCTTGAAACTAAAATCGAAATTAAATGTTGTTGCTACGAGGGTTTAATATTTGTTAAGTTGGCAGAACGCTTTGCCGTCATATATAGCTGGATGAGCGAGCTAAATCCCTCAACCCAGCGTTTACTTTACATTTTATGAAAACAAGTTACTAAGGCACTTCGCAAGCTGCGTAAACAGACGATATGGTGTAGCGGTGTATGAAGCGCATTGTAATTTGGTTAGAAATGTTATGGTCAGTGCTTTTTTGTTTTCTGGCTTACTGATAAACTGTGAAATGGAACTGTTAGCAACACGACTGCCCTCTTTCTGTCGCGCCAGTCATAGAAACTCTTCAACTGGAAACTGCACATGGTTGTAAATCAAAACAAGCCATATTAAATATTTTAAGCGTCTTAATTTGAATTAGTTTTTATGGTTTATTGCAGTTTTGTCAATATTTCGGACTATGTACTGTCGAATTGCTGAATGAGACGTTGATAGTAACAGAGAAGGATGTGGAAGGAGGTGGTCGTGGCCTGATAATGCGTCTTATATCGGAATTTGCGCCGAGGAACAAAGGAAAATCACGAAAACTTAATGCAGGTTTGTCGATGTCCCGACCGAAATGAAATTGGGCCAGACGCTTGAGCGAAATTACCAAATGACATCTCTGTATAAATTCGCAAACTGTGAAGCATGAGATTTTCGTAGTTCAGATAAAATCGTTGCTTTATTCAGTATAAACGTCACTTCAGATTTTATTAATTTATTCGTTGTGATAAAGCTGCAGGCGCTCGCTACATGTTACAGTGTTGCTTGTAGCATTTGCTTAGAAACATCACGTAAAATACTTTGTTCGTGAAACTTTTACTGAATTTGAGTAGAAGTATAATAATGAAATAATACATGAATAATAAATAATGGACATTTTGAACGTGGGTGTAGTAGATGTATGAAGGTTTCTAATTAAGATGTGCATAAGGGATTTGAATGCAGGTGCACTGGAAGAGAAAATCGAATTTGGATACTTTGTGCATGGAAGTACGTAAGTGTGTTGTGTGTGCAGATAGTTTCAAGAACTTGTGTGCTGTGTATGCAGATAGTTTCGAGAGTGTTTGTGCTGTGTGTGTGCAGATAGTTTAAAGAATTTATGTGCTGTGTGTGCAGATAGTTTCAAGAAGGTTTGTGCTGTGTGTGTGTGTGTGTGTGTGTGTGTGCGTGTGTGTGTGCAGATAGTTTTAAGAATGTTTGTGCTGTGTGTGTGTGTGTGTGTGCATTATAAAGATCGAACTAAAATCCATAAAGTGGGAATGTTTTTTGAAACCGGCAATTCCCTTTCTTTGTCGCAACTGCAAGACTGCAGGGGGCTTCATGTATGAAGTACAGGGCAGGCTCTTTCTGTAGTCTTGACCAGTGGCGTCCTCCAATACCTGGTAGATATATTATGAAATTAATGTACGTCTGCGTGCCTTGAATGTGTCTGAGATGAAGCTGCTGTTAAGGAGAATGTGTATATTGACCTACGAGAGAAAATAACACTAAGACAGTCAAAATTGTGTAAGGAGAATCTTCACTATTTGTATACACTGTCAAGTACTGTAATTGTGTACACATAGGTCAGGATGGGTTGAGCCAAGAATAGAGTATAGGAAAGAAATGAATGCAAGAGATAAAATATTTATTAGAAGAAGATAGGATGCGAAATTTATTGAAGCCATCCCATTGTGTTTATTACTAAATAAACTACACTTATTCAGTTTAACACATTATAGGCTTATTATAATTCAGATTGTTCCATATACCTGTGTGCTACATGTTTCGGCTTGTAGTTGCGCCGCCCTCACGCTTGTCAATACATAGAACTTACAAAGGAAGCTATAAAATATCTATGGTGCCCCTTGTTTAGAGTCGCTATTTTTTATAATGTTAAAACATACAATATACAATATAAAATT
>Ga0131853_10004427_pt1 | contig 25194 bp, 11 predicted proteins | sample TergutLab28metaG_FD_92764 | JGI IMG/M metagenome (GOLD analysis project Ga0131853, IMG submission 92764) | Labiotermes labralis P1 segment gut microbial communities from Petit-Saut dam, French Guiana - Lab288 P1 (version 2) (version 2) | ecosystem: Host-associated > Arthropoda: Insects >... | reverse complement strand
TGGGGACCCGTTGCGCTGACCACGTGACACCCCTCTATCCGCAAAAGTTGGCACTAACTTCACCGACCGGCGGCGGCCGCTCTGTCGGTATAGTTCGCGTGCGGACTAAGGCCACGGAGAGTTTTTTTTTACCTCCTACATGTTTCGGTGTTTGTTACACCGTCTTCAGGAGACCATTGTGTTACTTGTTCAAAACTATATACTTTTTGCATTGTTTCTGTAAAATGTACAGTATACCCTGTTTTTTAATTGACAATTCTGTTACAATGTTTAAAATAGTATGTATTTCTTCCTACTGTATCTTAAAAAATCTTTAAAAAATTAGTTAAAATCATTAACCATAGCACATTAAAATCTGTTGGCTCTTGCTATTTATTATATATGTTGGCAATATATGTGTTTACTGTATCCAGCTGCGTTTGGGTCTGTTATGGTGCTGAGATAATGAGAGGACCCCGTTCGTTGTTCCTCTGTCTTTGTTTGTTGAGTAGTGTAGGTAACTGGTGATAAATATATGTATTTAACATGTTATGTGCATTTAGTTGGAATAAAAAGAAGTGATTAACTGCAAGAATGCGTGGTGTAGAAAGCTTCAAAATAATCTCGAAATACGTCAAAACTCACAGAAAAGTGCATCGGACCTAAAATATATTTTTCAGATCTCTTCACAATTTTTTTGTTCGAAAATTTTTTTTTCAATGAATATTTAGCCATATACAGTCCATTACACGCAGAAACGAAGTTCTGCTATTTGGTCCGATTTTAACAATAGACTAAAAAATATCGACAAATTATAGTGGAAATTGCGAATATGAAATTTCTTGGACGTAATCATATGTACAGAGATACACGGATGGACGGACGAAGCATATGTAATAGGCGCTTCTCACTGTGGCGAATTTGACGTGATTTTAAGGCATATTGTGGTGGTACGGCTGAGCTATAAAATTAATTTTTGTCGTTGCACAGTGCATCTTGATACCAACAAAGTCTCACTCTGCACAACACGCAGAGCACACACACCACCATGGACCTGATATGCCATGCTGCCACACCACTGCATAGTCCGTAACGACATGCTATTACCGACTATTTTTTAAACGTGACTTTAGCTAGGCTCAAGTGTAAGCTCCCTGATGATGGTAGTGGACCGAAACGTGTAGGAGCAATTTTAATTTAAGTTTTAATGTAAATTTTAGTGGTTTATAAGACCGGTGTAGAGTGTATCTGTTGGTAAATGAAGGACTTTGATGATATAAAATTAAGTTAGACACAACGCATTACTTATTCTGCTGTGACTGAAGTGTTTATGTGACAATTCTATGACGACATGGGCTGACGTTTCCCACGCACATGGCAAGAACCGTGTTGAGTGACAGGGCCAGTTGGTACTGTAAAATGTGGCACATTCATTTCTACAACCTTTGTTCCCTTACACAAACAGACATTTGTACTGTGCCCTTGAATCGTAGGAATTATTTTATAAATGCGTCGTATCTCATATTCATAACGAGGAGTAAATTTTCATCCTACGCGCGAGATAAATTCCTTAGAAGCATTGCCCAGTCTGATAAATTCTTTGAGAATTTTGTATGGAAACAAATCAAAATTTCATTTACAAATAAGCTGAAAACAGAGTAAATTTAGATAATCCTTGCTATCATTCAGCTCGGGATCTTTAATCTTTTTTATCTGAACAGATGCAGACTATAATATTAAAAAATACAGTATCACCCATTATTTTTTACGGGTGGGAATTTTTTTCGGTACCCCACATGGGGAGACTTTTTTCACGGCGTGCATACCAGCTCTGTGGCTCATCTAGCCTATTTTGTGGGTATCGGAGGCTACCAGGACGTGATACTTACCCCCAGATATCTTCCATCACCCCCCCCCCCCCCAGGCACATGGCGTTAAAGAGAACAAAAACTGACCCTCAGATCGTTACAAGTTGTACGATTGGAAATCTGGAACAGCTGTTCGACAGACTATATGATCAGAGATATACCAAACAGTTGTCCCACAGATCCTTACAAGATCTATGATTATAGGTATCAAACGGTTGTACAACAGATCCTTACACGCTGTATGATCAGACATCAGAGAGTTGTTCCACAGATCTTTACAAGTTGTATGGTTAGAGATATGAATCAAAGTGTCATTGCATTGTTAAGTACATAAATGCTGGTTTTCGTATCAGGAACCCTCTTGTTAGATCAGATGTGTCCACGGCAGCGAGTATTCAGGTTACGGTCTTCAGCCTGTGTAGTCTGGTAGACGGGCACAGAAGAATTTCTAAGAGTACGTCTTCCGGGATGTGACGCCTTGTAGCGTGATAAACAGACGAAGAATTCTAATGAAATAAAGTGAAATGCCATCTTGATGCAGCTAGGTATTTTTATTGATGTATTCTTAGCTCAACATGTTTCGGGTACATACGCCCATCATCAGGAGCATTAGATGTTGAGTTGCAGCATATGGTTTTCTGCACAGAGTTTTTGGATGGATGGTGCCGTGCACGGCACCATCCGCACCGTAAACACAACCTACGCAGCGGCTCACAAGACCACCACCAATCCAAAAACTCGGTGCAGAAAACCATATGCTGCAACTCAACATCTAATGCTCCTGATGATGGGCGTATGTACCCGAAACATGTTGAGCTAAGAATACATCAATAAAATTACCTAGCTGCATCAAGTTGGCATTTCACTTTATTTCACGAGGAAGATGCACGGTCGAACAACCCGCAAGAAGAATTCTAAGTGTACGTTTTCTGGTATGTTACGCCCTCTAGTCTGGTAGATAAGCACAGAAGAATTTCTAAATGTATGTTTTCTGGGATGTGACTCCATGTAGTCTGGTAGATACGAGCAGAAGAATTTATACGTTTGCGTCTTTTTGGACGTGACGCCATGCGGTGTGGTAAACAGACACAAAATAAGTTCTAAACGTATGTCTTCTTGGATATGTTGCCAGAAGACGTAATCTTACTCTTATTCTATCAGACTTATATTTACCTGGCAACTTTAATATCAAACGGTATTTAACTGTTGAAAAATGGGGGAACTTATTCCTTTCTCCGAATCTTCCCAAGACCAAATAAATCCAGACAGAAAAGACGTACTGATTTTAAGATACCGTGCTATAACTTTACAAGAAGTAAAAGATCGGCGAAAGAATAGTGTCGGGCGAATCTTTGGTGGATGAAGTTACTTACGTCACGGAATACCAGAACAGTGAAGACATAAACTGTACATGTTTGGTAGAAACAGATAAAGCATAGAAGGTTTTGCACAATACGTAACTTCGTAAGAACTTCTGAATCTGCCTGTAGGTTCTTGCGTATTTTCAAGACGAAGGTACACATGGCCTTCCTTATGGCCGATTTGTTGTTCTGTTAAAATAGCTGAGCTACTACAGTAGAAATCAAGAGGTTTGGAATGCAGCATTCTAAAGACCGCTCTGCTTTAAGTATCCTGAGAGCTAAGAAGTGGTCTTTGGAATGTCACCTGTCAGTGTGCTAGTAAAATGTAATGACATATGATATACAGGGGACTTTTTTATTGCCGGACTGGGCACTGCATAGCGGATCGCATCGTCAGTGGCTATACAGCTTCGGTGGCTATACAGCTTCGGTGTCGTCCGCTCTACGGAGAGCAGTCAGGCGCGAAATATACTCTCTGTATGTTGTTTGAATATCCGTTGTGATCTGGGAGGTCGCACTAGGTTTCTGGAGGTAACACAAAGAGTGTGTTAGGAGTGCAGGTAGAGATATCCCTGTACTTCACTGGCTGTCTTTTAGGTTTCTTCGTGGTGTAGCGATTAAATGTTCTAACGACTCAGGGGCGTGGCGGAACAGTTAGTTACTCGTAATCATTGTCCATTGGAAACCAAGAAGGCGACCATCCCCTGAACAACAACTGCTGTGAATAGACAAAAACTCCACACCATGGGGACACATGGGGTAGTGGAGTTGTAGTTTCACGCATTCTTAACCTCGGCTCCAGTTGAGTGTGAGTGGTCAGCTTCACGGTGTGTTCGCTTTAAGACGTTAAGAGAGCTCCTGTACTCACTCAGAAAGGAGATTGTGTGGATCCCGCAGTCGGTTTGGATGCTTTTGAGGGGCGAAATATCTGGCGCTACTGTAACTATGCTGATTCAGTTTTCCCGACTTCCACGTTTATGAGCCACCTAACAATTTGAGATGCCAGACGGGTGACATAATGCAAGTTTCGTACTGATGACCCGCATGTATTAGGCACAACCGTACACAATTTAGTCTCCCGGTATGTTCACCCCTGAGCTGATGTTTCTAACATGTTGAAGGTCAACCGACAGATATTTGTTACACGGTAAGTAATATTGTAGACATTAGTTAAAATACAATATTAAAAGTGTAGTAGGTTTCTGAAGGACGTGAAACTGTCTAGTCCTGCGGTTTGTGGGATGTCAACTTCTTTTATATTAATTGTTTAAATTCTGTCATAACAGCTTGAAACTAAAAACTGTATAAAGACTGCAAAATAAATAAACAACATTTCTGCAAACAGCTTTACTTTATTGATATGTGGTAGTGAGGCAATTTTACTGGTACGTTTCATTTCTGTTACCTGTCATAACACTGCAATATAAAATATACAGTTGGCCCTATGACCTGCCGTGAAGGCATAGAGGAGAAGCATAGCTATACCTCTACTCTTTCTTTAACCTCGACGTTAGATGGGGTGGAGGTGGTTAACGCCGCTTTCCGGCTGTTGTACATCCGCAAATGACCCGGTACCCGTTGTATAGAAGGCTGGGTGGGCCCCAGGGCCGGTCCGCACGAGTGCGGTAAATCTTGCCCCAACTGAGATTTGATCCCGAACCGTCCATTCCGTTTGGAGTCACTATACCAGTTGAGCTGCCCGGTCCAAAACATAGGAATATAGACATTATAATTTGAATATTTAATTTTATATCTATATATATGAAACGTGAGAATAAAACAGATAGAGAGCGTCTAACAACTCTCGTAGTTCGCAGCCTTCAACAAATATTATTAGGATAATTAAATGAAGGAAGATAACGTAGAAGGGGTATGTAGCACGCAGGGGTGAGATGAGAAATATGAGTACATGTAACATTTTAGACGGAAAACCTGCAGTGAGAAAAACCATATGCCAGACATAGACCTATCTGGGAATATAATATTAAAATTGACTTTAGAGCAATGCAGTTTACAGACGTAGACTGGATTCAGTTTGCAAAGGATAGGGTGTAGTGGTGAGCCTTTGTAAGCATGGTAATGGACATTGTGTTCCGTAAAAGGTGGGGAATTTCTTGTCCAGGTGAGTAATGTTGAATACTCAACAAAGGTCCTACACCATGAAATTAGTTCGCAGGTTACTATTAGACTGTCACTGGACGAGCCCCCCCCCCCCACATATATATATATATATATATATATATATATATATATATATATATATATATATTGAAGGATTTGCATTGGTCTATGTGAAGGACAACAAGCCTTTCAAAACCAGTCAAACATAGTCAGTGAATGTGGTAACTGAAAGAAAAGTCGCCAGAGGGTAGGAATGTCAAATGAACCCTGTCACAGGGTCATAGCTGCTTTCAAGACATTCAAACATGGCTGAAAAAACTAGTGTCATAGGAACGAACTTGAAAAAATCAACATGTTCATGTAAGAGAGTACGGCATTCACAAAGAGCAAGATATTTATTTAGTTTGTTTGCCCCGTCCTTATTCGGATGATAATAGGTTCTATTTGAACAGACAGTTCAAATGAACGACTGAAAAGTGAGCACTTCATTACAAGATGGCAGAATGAAGATGTCGCCCACAAATTACATTCTCTGTGTCTTGTCATAAACATGAAACAAGTGGAATTACTCCGAACTGCAGGTTCCGAACAAGATTATCTTTGTAGAAATGCACTGCAAGTAATGGCAGTAGATTGGTCTTGTCAGCGGAGTAGCAGGATGTATTCTGTTACTGCTGCGCCGATAAAAAATGTAGCAATGGAAGGTGAATTGATGTTTGTGCAGTCTAGTGCAGTGTTTCTCAACCACCGGGCCGCGAGAGGTTCTCCTGGAATTTGTCTCTTTAGTTTTATAATCAATTTTCATGAATAAATGTTTTATAGTGGAAATATTCAGAGGAAAAAAATATTCGCGAATGTGTCGAAAAACTCAGACGCAGATATTGGCCTGAGGAAACTGCAATATACTACAAGATTTCATTAGTCCAGTAATTCATAACTAATTTAAATGTAATTTTATATTTGTCAGTGTGCCACACCGTATACATAAGTTTACAAATACTCTTAATGATTATGCCATAATTCATTATTAATACTTGTGTTAGTTTAATGTATGAACTTAAAAAAATGGAAAGGTATTTACGGGTAAATTTGTTGGGACCGGCACCTCGTCTTATGAAAAAAGAATTTACCGGGCCGCGGGTTCACAAAGGTTGGGAAACACTGGTCTAGTGTACAGTGATGTGTGCTTGCCATGAAAGAAGAAAGTTACATTTAAAACAAACAGGCGTACGAACGAGCACATTTACTCTGCGTGAACAGGAAAACGTGACCGTCCGTGTGCCTCGCCGCCCGGATGTTCCATCTCCAAAATTACCGAGGCCAGGGGTTCACAAATTTTCCAAAAAATATAGGAACCACTTTAAAATTCTAGGCTTGAGAATGGTGACACGAGGCAAGTTCCATACATAGGACCCACTAATAGAATCTAGTCGCCACGCCTACCTGGCAACCCGAAGTTGTGCACCTCTGTTTTAGCGACGCTATCAGTAGCTCTGCGTCTTCGCGTTGATAGTGCGTAATGGAACTGAAGAAATGTGGAAGGAAGAGGGTTGGGCTGTATTGACGGTAATATTCCTACATCTCCGGCAGGTTTTACTCCCCCTATATGCCTTCGTGGCAGACAGGGAAGCTTTAACTTTCACAGCTCAGGTCGCGACCCTGGGTTTGACAGTCCCTGCAGCAGAGATATAGGTTCCCACATTATTAATCTCGGCACAGGTTAGCTTGACGCCCTGGCCGATGAACCCAACGAGAAAGAGCTTCCGGTACCCATCGAAACCTATGCCTGCGGAGACGAGAAACATTCTTGCTCTTGCCGGAAATCGAATCCCAATTCCTGTCATCCACCTCGTGGCCTAGTCACTGCCAGCTAAGCCAACCCGGCGTCTGAAGAGTGGATGTAGTCTAACCTCGATATACCGCCACCCCCACTTAGCGCGCGAGTCTGTGAACAAAAATTCCATGCTGGGCAGCATTCCTTGGTGCCTCTGTCGATATACCGCGACATATTGCTGTGAAAAAGTGGCGCTGTTTCGGAGTTTGGTAATATGTAGTGCACAATGACTTCAGTTTGAAACACGCACTTTCATACTTGTCGAAAAAGCCAGAAGGCCATTTGGATGTTGCTTGTATTTTTGTGTGGTTCCATTCCTACGTCGATTTTCGCAAGCAAGGCCGAATATAAATATGCAGGTTAAGGCCTGACCGATGCAACAACAGGAAACTACAGAAAGCAAAGTGTCCGACGGGGCACAGATTCCCTTAGCTTGCCCTACTAAGACTCACTTTCCCTTTCGTGCTGTGCGATGCTATTTTCTGATTCTACTCGCGATATGCAGTGGCCTCACTCCGATAAGAATTACTGCAGTAAAATGCAATGCATTGGTGAACTGGGCACTGCGTAGGGTTGTTCCTTGCTGTGACACTGACTGGCTCACCAACCAACCAGCTGCCTTATCTCCATGTTTGCGCGCTCGAGCAGAGAACTTGAGGGAAGAAATTAGCTAGAAATTTAACTACAATAGTCCCACGGTAATTCGGATCCCCTGGTATTCCGTACAGTTTTGGGCCAACTATAGACCTCTGTTTCTCCCCGATGATCCGTGAAGGTCCAGATTATCGGGCGGAAATGTGAGACAATCCGTTCTCTGAGTCTACAGGCGCAGGTGAAGCGGAAAGCGACAGTCATCAACTCCTCAGCAGTGAGGATGTGAACACTCGTGTATCTTAGCTCTCTTTCTGTCTTATTTCACCATTATAATGAAGTGACAGCGTCAAAAGTTCCACTGGGCGGATTTTCATGAAATTTGATATGTGAGGATTTTTCGAAAATTTGTCGAGAAAATTGAAGTTTCATTAAAATATGACAAAAGTAACGGGTACTTTACATGAAAACTTCTGCATATTTATAACAATATGTCGCCGAATTTATCGTAGGATGAGAAATGTTTCACACAAAAACACAAATATTTGATGTGTTTTGAAGGAATCGCAGTTGGATTGAAGCTTCCTGAAGATAGTGTTAATAAAAACCGAAACGCTTAGGAGCATGAACTAATTTGTGAGTGAAGAAACACAGAGTAATGCACGACAGTTGATAAATAAAAAAGGATATTGTAGACCATTGTGCACGGTATGCACAGTATTATAATAGTTTCAAACAAAGTTGTAGAGAAGATCAAAACACGCGTTTTATTTGCAATAACTTTCGTGCCGTTTATGAGATAATGTGGAAAAATGTGGTAGAGCCGGACAGGCCACAGAGGACGATATAATATAGTGCAGGCGCGTTGCATGCTGGATAACTAATGTTTACAAAGACACGCTCAGAATGTATAATACTTATTGCTTTTCCACGGCAACGATGGTTACGCGAACGTGTCACAATGTTACGTTTGTACGTACATTGTCGTCGTATATGTTATCTATAGCACGGAGTTTCCCCTCGGTGATCCGAACTCCCGTCACACCATTTCCCCATATAGTCCGGATGACCGTTGGACACTGCAGTCTTTCATTTTTGGTAAGGCGAAGAGCAAGTTTTGAGAACTAATTTCATAGGGCGGAGTTCTTGAGGCGGTCCTCATTCCTCAGCCAATAACTAAATAGACTCCAGTTGAAATGTGATGGCACGCGGTGACGCACGGGAGGGGCAGTGAAGCGGAAACGGGCGAATGGAGTGGGTAGCCAGTACCCTTCACACTACCTCGGAACATGGTGTATCCAACATTACTACCGCTGTTGCGCACACCTTGGTTCCCAGTAGTCGACTGAACTGACGCCCCCGCCGATTTAAATGGGCTCGTCCGTTTCGCCGAAAGACGAAATCTGGTTTCTGCACATGTGCCATCACATTTCTAACTACTTGAATGTAGCCTCTGCTTACTCAAAGCTGACGACTAACTGGGTGTGAGGTAGCTCAGTAACTTCGTGGAGCAGGACCTTTGAGAGCTGTAAACTGAGTAACTAGCTAACAAACCAACTCGATTACTATTAAGAAATTAACTACATGGCACTCTGTCTTGCTTGATAAGGGTGGGAGTCTTAGTTACTCAGGTAGCCATAGATTTCCTAGCTTTTATGGAGTAGGAAAGTTGGTTATACTGTGAAAGGAAAGCCACCATAGTGCTTGTGTAAGACCAAGCGAATGAATGGGATGTGTAAATCTCTCACGGGTCTCTTCTGCCTTGAAGTTGGAGGCAGTAGGTTCTTTCGAGGTATTTGTAACTTTGTACCGGCCTTTGCAGCATCACATTCCAGAAACCACTAGACTTTGTTTGAATCCAGTCCACGTCCTCAAACTGCATTTCTGTAAATCCATTTTAATATTGCCCTCCAGTCTGCTCTTTCGTTGACAGGCAATCCATTCTTCACCTTAGAATTTTCTGAAGCAATCTGTGGGATTGTATGTGCCCATAGACAACCACACTCAGCTTATTCACATTTTTGTAAGCACATTAGTTAAGTGTCCCTCGGCCTCGACTAGGCTACAGGCTGGACGGTCCCGGGTTCGAATCCCGGTGAGAGAAAGAAACGTCCAGACCGACTTTGGGGCCCACCCAGCTTCCTGTTCAGTGGGTTCTTGGGTTCTTTTGAAAACGTAAAGCGGCCGAAACTTGAAGGTAACCATTCATCTCCATCTAGCGCCGAGTTTAAGAATGCTTCCCCCATATGTTTCCAATGGGTGAACAGGGAAAATTTACATTTACTTTTGTCCTTCGGGCTTTGTGGAATGAAATAACATAAGATGCCGAATTGTTTACATGCAGATTGAAGAAGCTGCAGCTCTACATTTTGGACTCCTTGAACCCTGTAATGAAATTCATATTCCGTAAATTTTGGGGAGTTTCTTGACTAATTGGTTGACTATTAGTTTATCAAGCAGAGTTCAGGTTTATATATACAGAGTGAACATTGCGGTTTTGTATTATAGTCGAGTAGTATAGGGGTGGCATGGTCGGGGTGGCGAATAGACTACGGACTGGACGATCCGGGTTCGAATCCCGGTAAGGCGAAGATCTTCTCTTCTCCATAAACGTCTAAATCGACCCTGGGGCCCACCAGGCCTCCTAGTCAATGGGTACCACGGTTCTTTCCCGGGAGGTAAAGCGATCCTCAATCTAGTGCCGATTAATAATGAGTGAAGCCATACCTCAACTCCCCCCATACGCCTTTATGGCATAGACGCGGGAAACTTTACCTTTTTAAAATTACATTCGAAAATACGGTTGTATTTTAATGCCTGGATTTTCGGGTGTTGTATCTTGCCAGGATACTTCACAGTAGAAGATGATAATGGTGAGAATCATCTGTGCTTACGCTACTATCTGCCTGTCAGTCCGTCATGCCATGCAGCTCGGAAATTACTAAGGCCAGCGGAAACCCAATTCCGTTTAACGAGTTCTATTATAATTACAAAACAACAGTTTAGCTGCATGATAATGTAATGCAACTGCTTTTATCCCAACATAAGTTACGGCCGTAAGCCTATGATTATGAAAGACTGAATCGTATTGCTTTACGTCACGACCCAAACTTCTGAGTTGCCTCCAAGGTTATGAAGGTGTGAGATGATGAGTGATTATGGAGCAACGCGTCACACTAAAATAAAAATTGTTGCTTAAGCTGAGTACAAATATTTGTACAAAGGCACAGTAACTCATTGTAAAGATGGAAACATTGTAATCTTTTTCAAGATTAATCTTAGCAGCGCCCTTCCGCTGATGCATAGGTTCTCCAAATGGCATTTTCCTTGGGGCTTTCCTGCTAAAACACTGCATGTCCTCGTTTGCTGAAATAATGCCATCACGTACGGTAGGCACGTTGAAAATCGTATAAATGCAACGAAGTTGTTTTGGACCGTGGAGTAAATTTTAACGTTACTTTGAAACCCCCTCATACTACCCTTCTCAAGCATGAAATTCGCCTGAACAGTACACCCAGGCTCAGTTTTTACGTCACAGTTGGACACACCGCGTCTGTGTTGCAATGTACAGTATTTATGAGGGAAATGATAGCTGTTACGAGAATAAATGAAGCTCGCAAATACATTTTGGTGATTAAAATATGGAATTTGTGAATGTTAAAGCACGTGGTACGTACACACACACACACAGACACACGCACGCACGTACACACACACACACACACACACAAGTAGCCGGTATGCTCTAACGGATTGAAACCTGGTACCTTTTTGTATGATAAAGAGGGAAGGAAACGAGGCTACGTTCTTGCAAAACTAAATGTCTGACTTAGCATAGTGATATTTGCTTTGCTGAATGTTTACTGGATGTTGCGAGATAACAGAGTGTGCAACAAGTGTGTTTTGTCATCGTACTTGCGCCAACAAGTGAAAGCTGGTGTAATATCGGAAGAAAATATAGGACGCAGTGATAATTAATGGTCAAGCGAAACAGATTTAAGTAAATTCACGGACACCGATTTCTTAACTTTTCTTTTGTTCCAGTGAATAATTCACGAGTTATCATTTTAATAAACAGAGCATAAAATGGAATTATTATAACTGATATAGCACTAGTTTCGCACAAACCTCAATGCAGTGACAAAAGGTAACACATTTTCTTACTTACTTACTTACTCCAGGGAGCAGAGTTCTTGAGAAGCTAACCGGTTCTCAGGTTATGTGTGCACGATTCATAGCATTATACGTTTTTGCGGCGAGGAGTTGTTAGCACCTCGCCAGACTCCAAAGCTGGAGGACCACCCTTGTTGGCTGTCCGCGACTGCTTATTGAATATATTCGCAGCCACCCTCCGTATTGGATACCGTTCCTCCATCACCAACCCGAGGACGCGCCATACCTTGGTGACAGGGACCCACTTATCACGGGGTATATTTTCTACGACATAAAAATGTGTATTTATGCTCTGTTAATGAAGTTGGAAGTGATATGGGCACAATTCTACATTAGGTTGGATTACTTCTTAGGGTATTCATTCACGAACATTTTTCTGAACGCTTAGGTTACGTGGCGTCGAACGGTGCAGTGAATGATGGTTTATAAAATTGCTTGAGCTACTGTCACAGCACTGACTACGAGGGACTGAGGAAACCATAGATAAATTCGGTCTCGAGGAAGAAATTTAAATAAGGAGTCAAGACTTCTGTATGTTTGGTATAGGCTTGATGCTATAGAAAATCTGATCTGTGGGGCCCACCCACCCTCCTATTCACTGGGTACCGGGGTTCCTTCCTGGGAGTTAAGCGGCCGAGGCTTAAAGTTAATCGTAATCACTCGCCTCAACGTAGTGGCGAGGTTAAGAATGAGTGGAGAAATTCTTCAGCTCCCCCTATATGACCTCATGGTGTGGGCAGGGAGAACTGTACCTGTAACAACCAGGGATCGCCGGGTCCCTGGCTGTCACTGCCACGCAATTAGGGACGTGTACTTTACTTTTTTATCCAAAGTTTTTTTTAATTGAATAAGAAAATGGGGGCATTCACATCCGTGTATGTGTTTCCTAACAAAATCACGGATTTGTGTAAATTTATGTGATCGGGGGCGGGAGGGGGAACATTAGGGCGTCACTTAAGATAGGAACCTGGAATTTTAAGTGCTTTTAATCTGCGAAAAACGTGTAACTTACTTTAGGCTTCCGGAACGTAACATAACGACGTACTCGTGCATGAGAAATTTACTTTTAGCCCTTGTTTTGATGGCAGTCACTTTGAGTATGTCTGACAAATGTGATTTGGTCAAAATCTGTTAAGAGTGAAAATTATGCACGTAAGTTGGTCAAAATCTGTTACTAGTGAAAATTATGCACGTAAGTTGGCCACTGAATTGTTGATTATTAAATCATAATTTTTTCCAATTCAGGCCGCACAGACTGAAGTAATGTCCTTTACTCAACAGAATGCAATTGACCTGCACACCGTGGGTAGTTCCTTAACGCTCGCGACGACAGTCAGGGGAAAACATACAGATACTGTCAAAAACATGAGACCCTATCACTGCATGACATTCTTTCCGATGGTCGTTATTTCGTAGCTGTTTCGTTTATTACAAGCCTAAAATGAAGTTTACGCACAGTTCTAGCCACAGAGAACACTACAAAAAATAACTATATTACCTCACACGCACAAAACACGACTGCACTTAAGCCTAATCAATTTACAACTGGAATACATCGGTTGGTGGTCACAAAGAAGGGACGGTCTGCTTTCCCCAGCACATTCAACTGACTGAAGTCAACTGCAAACTCCAGAGTCAGTATTTGAAGCAAAGCAGGTTTACCCATTATACTTTCTTCCAAAAACCTTTGTTACTGCGCCATTCAGGTTTCAAAACAAGTGGTCAACCATATGGGACACAAGTTCCCACGATGTGCCATCGTATAATCTCATACAACTTTGTAGCTGTTTCGGACGAACCCAAAGTTCTGTCTACAGGATGGTACATGTAATAGGTCTGTATTTAGAGCCGGAATAAGTTGGTCGATGAAGTGACCAGGCTATGGGTGAACGGACGAAGAACTGGGGCTCATTTTCCAGCAGGGATATAGAGTTTCTTTTTCTTCGCAGTGCCCAGACTGGCTCCGGGGCCTTGAGTTTGACCAAAGCTATACATCCACTCCCATATACGTCTTTAAGATTGGCTTAATTAAGCACAGTCCATACTTTACGTTTTACCTACTAAGCGCTGAGTAATGTTTTTACGCGTTTTTGGTTACCGTAGATGGAGATGGAAGCAACGGAGTGATTTCAGTTTATAAAGGCAATTGTTACGTTTTGTGCCTTAGAGGGTGGGTCCTGTAGCACGCAATCTTGCTTGCACGGCAGTTTCTTCATTGGCATTTAAATTACGTGGATACAACCGGCAGGCAGAGCAGGGCAGCTTCCAGTTTCACGTGTAGACGTATCGCGGTATACCGACCTCTCTCTCCAGAACAGGAGAGCCTTCCTTGGACGTTATTCTTAAACAAAAATTTATTTCATCACAAACTTTAGCGTTACTGAGAAGCTGGCTGTTGATTTGTTACTCAAGTTCCTCACTTTTTTTTTCGCAAACCGCTGGTTCATAGGCTTTTCATAAGACTGCATCACTCACTATACACCCATTCTGCAGTACAATAAAGGCCCGCACAACAATATACGTTGCAGTCTTTTCCTAAAATTGTCGAATCACCTCGACAGAATAGAAGGTGACTGTCAAAGTTTGGATTTAAATATAAGCCAAAGACACGGAGCAGTTTGTGTAGGCGGAACGTCAAGCCTTGTGCTGTGGTGGTACCGTGGTACCGGTTACCCTGACCGAGGGTTTTTTTTTGTTTTGTTTTTGTCTGTCCCTTCAGAAGATTGCTGGGCTTTTACAACAATAACAGATCCGGGATAGTGTAGTCGGTATAGTGACTTGGGTGCGGGCTGGATGACCCGGGATTCGACTCCCGGCAGAATTAAAATATTTGTTTCTTCTCAAAAACGTATAGACTGGCCCTGGGGTCCACCCAGTCGCCCATTAAACTGGTACAGGTGTTCGTTCCCGAGGGTAAGGAGTGGAGGGGGGTCGTGAGTTTGACCACACCTCAATTTAGTTCCAAGGTTAAGAATGAGTGGAGTATACTTCTACTTCTCGTATATCCCTGCATGGCATGGACGAAGAAAGTTGTACGTTTTTGTTATCACCATAAACTCCGACTGCTCCCTTTTAAATCCTTGCTGATTCATTCACCAGTCTTCCTACCATCGACATCTGTAGTCTCAAATAATGACATCTTACCACAAGCCAGTTGGATATCCTATAGATAGAGAGATACAGCATTTGTAAGATGTCTCATAAGTCGAGACCGGGCTAAGCAACGTAGAACATAAAAAGGTTTATTCTTTTGCCACTGATGTCACTGACCTGCACTAGAATTTCTGGAGAAGTGGAAACAGGAGTTCGATTCTTAATAAGGACCTACAATGGGAACCAGTGGCTATTTCCCATAGGGGTAAAGCAGCTGAAGCGTGAGGCTGACCACCTGCATCTAGTCCTGAAGGTACGAAGATGTGTGGATCTGTGCCTTCACTTCCACATACGCCTTAATGTCGTTGGCACTTGATTAATTAGGACTTTTTTTAAGGAATTAATTTGAACGTCATACACAATAACAGTTGGTTGCACAGATAAAGAATCTAACTTAATTTCTCCCCTACACCAAATTTAATCGAAATATGAGCAATAATTTCGTGGAATAAACCTACAGACACGGTCGGACACGATCTCCGTCTGCTTTAACTTCATACCTTGCGTGCAGATGAAGCAAGGATACATACTGGGCTACATTCCTTCTGTACTTGCTACAGCCAAACCAGTGCCGCATCCAGTAAACTTAGTATTTTATGTCCTGTACGAAGTTAGCAGTGAAAAAGTAGTAGAAATACACTCGAGTCAGTGAAAGAATGTACACGTTAGGTGCAGGTTCGAGTCTGCCACATGCTCCTGCAACTTATAATGCGCTCCTCCCATTTGGAAGCATACATAATAAATCGAGAACAGGTCATACAGTCTGGTTCACATTTACCAACGTTCAGGCGAAACTAACTGCCTCCATCTTCAGGCTTCGGCTGAAGATTGAACATACAGTGTTGCAGGGGACTGCAATCATTTCGAAAAACATACGACCTTCAACTTTAGCCTACCGACCGAAATCCTGAGGCAGTTTGTTCTCCCCAGACATTGGTAGCCACCTAGCAGAGTACGCGGTGTCTTAACCCACAGACCAAAATATGAAACTTAACGAAGTTTGGCAGGTCGAATCCTGTTTGGCCTGGCCTCTCCCGCGCCTTGTATGTAGCCTTGACGACGTAGTAAGCCCGGGGCGAGGGCACGGAGATGATTCAATGTCGGCTGCCTGTGTGGGCAGGTAACCGCGGGGGGCGCTGGAATGCGAGGACTCAGCCACCCTCCCGGGCACCTTAGCCCTTCAAATTCCGCGTAATGGTTAGTACTTTTTATTTAATGATGTTGTCAGTAATTGAGATTGCACTCGAGGTATGGTATGATGTTCGGTGCATAGTAAGTTGGAATGGATGTGAAAGGAATCGGTCGTGGCTTAATTTGAGGTACCATGCCTGTATTTGTCTGAAGGGACGGAGAAGAATCACGAAAAATCTGTCAGGATAATCGCCCACCGAAAGAAGATTCGAAAAGGGTACCTCCTGAACACAAGCCAGAATTGTTTCCGCCTCATTCAACTTGCTCTGTGTTAGGAGTAATGCCTGTTGGCTGTCATGTTACATTACTAAAACTCCACGATGGATTTCGTTAATTTACGTATTTGGTACTGGCGTCGTCTGCCATATATTTTCTGTAGTTTGATTTAAAGTTACTGTTTCGGAGGAACCTGCTACCTCCATCTTCAGGGTAGAATAGGCAGTATGTACCTACACAGCGTCACATTACAGAAGAGAGTGCTGTTTACGTCACAACGTGTTGGACCGGTTTAATTTTGGTGCACAGAATAAAGTTCTACTTTGAAATTGATGAGATTTGTAAAAAATTATTCACATAGAAGTTATATAAAGTAGGTTCACATTTCTTTACAACATTTTTCGAAGTGTTAGTACTTAAAATATGCAAGAAATAAATAGTTTCTTGCTTATGCAACGTAGTATCTTTGCTAATTATAGGCTCTGTAAACAATGTGTTTTTTCCCCTGTAATAATTACAAACAACGTCAGTTAACTCCATACAGTAGATTCCCTCTTGATAAACTAGTATTTAACCAGTCAAGTATTTTCCCGTCTTCGGTGGAACCTGAAACCTGTACACACCAGTTTTTTTAAAATAAAATCCTTATCGATATTATTGTTTCTTGTGCCGCTTAAACCACCAAATGTCTTCTTCCTTTCCGATATTCCGATAGAAATATTATTTTTCCATGTAGGATTATGTCACGTATCAACGGCTATAAAATATGTCAGTAACAGTGGAACACAAAACGAATGAAGGATGCTAAATTGAATATAATTCAGGCCCATCTCCGTCCTTACGCTGACCTCACACCGCGGAGGACCGAGTTCGATCTCAGGTCAATCCTTGAGATTTGTGGTGGGAAGAATGGCACTGGGCCGGGTTTTCCTGTATCGGTATAATCCCATCAATGCTCCATCCTAATCTTCATCCACACGTTGCTCTTACCAGAAGGACATACGCGCGAAATTTGGGAAACTCCCAGAAAAAGCAATGCTCTTTCGGGAGCATTGGGTTGAAAAGTACTTTCGCCGTGTCTTTAAAGGGTTAAGTATGGGCTGACTTTAGTTTTGCCTTCTCCATGTACCCCACACTAGATTACACTTAATTTCTATTCACAGATATTGCTACAGCTGAATTCTCTGGTAAGGTACAAGATAATGTAACACAGCCTGCTATCACGTCACTACGGCAGCCTTTTTTTTTGTGACGGCCCGAGACATGCCGTACCGTCGTCCTGCATTCTTTGCCGTACAAAGAACACACAGGCGTACATGTAATACTTTCAGACAAGCTACGCAAAGACAATGGTATTTGCTAAGTCACCATCAACCCTGATTTCAATAAACGTTTCAACCTGTAGTTCTTGTTTTTAGAAAACACTCGTAGTATCACGAACGTTTTCATGTTTTCTGGTGATTAATAATTTATTCTTAATATAACTAAGCATCTGCTTAATTATCTAGATAGATTTCTAGCTAGCTAACCAATCAACTTAATATCTAAGTAACCAATTACATGAAGCAGAGTCTTTGAGAAGGTAGCAACTCGGTTAGTGAAGATACAGTTCCGTTTTATAACCTCTGAAGCTTCATTACCTTGTTCACAAGAACCCTGAGCCAGATGAATCCACTTCGTACACTTTATTTCTGCAATTTAAAGTTGTCCTTTAACGCCTACGTCATTTGATAGGGTGTAGGGTCAGAGGCGCATCACCTTCGAAGGCTGCGTGCTCCTTCCTGCAGGTTTTCTCTCCGCCCGAGGAACTGAGTAATTATTATATATGGTGTTGTAGAAGTGGCTTTAGCGAGATGTTCAACAACAAGCAGAAAGTGACAATGCCGATCTGCTGCCATTATTGGAAAAATTATCCATCATCTTCATGCACATTTCACATTTCGTCAGTACTGATGGGCAAATTGTGCGCAAAGGAAAGTACTTACTTCCTTGTCTCGGTACAGCAACTTTTATGTACACTGTACATAATTGTACAATGGCGGTCTACTGTGTGCTGAACTTCTGAGGTTTGATTTCTTAAAGAGCCAGGGATTTCATTTTATTCACCGAAACAAAATCGATCCGATTAGTACGGGGTTAAAGCGACCGGGTCGTGAAGCTGATCATTCATATCCACTTGTGTTACCACATCAGTACTAAACATCTTATTAATCTTCTTCCGCTTGGCTTCATCCCCTCATGTGTTTGCTGTCGTTCCCACAGCAGCCTCTTCTCCCAGCCTCCACATTCCACAGCTGAAGTTTCTCTCCACAATGAACTTTGTATCGCCCACTTTCACTCCTGTGTAGGTCTCTTTCAACTGCTTCCTGGCCGTAACCGTTACATTTTTCCGTAATATCTCCTCCTGCATCCATTCAGTGTAGCCGCAGAGTCCCGGGATTAACCCCTTCCACATTTCGCTCGACCTTTGACCCTTTTACCACCAGCATATTATCCTCTAGTCATTTATTCATTCTGCAGGCAAATTTATTAGCGGTGATAATCGCGTGACACATTAACATACGGCAAGTGCTTTGGGCTGGTGGACACAGGATAGGTTAGGATGGACTGGAATAGAGCAGTTGGCACAAAGGAAGAAGCCTCGAGCGATTTAATATCTTCCAGCTATAGGGTTCTGTCCGTTGCTTCAGTGCAGTGATGTATATTTTTAGGCGCGTTTGCAAAATTGCGAAAAGCGAGTTGGCTTCGTCATGTCTGTCTGCCTGCCTCTCCGTCGGTCCGCATGGAACAACTCGTCTCCCACTGGAAGTATTTTCATGAAACTTTATATTTCAGGATTTTTCGAAAATGTGTCGAGAAAATTCAAGTTTCCTTAAAATCTGACAAGAATAAAGGCCACTTTACTTGAATACGTGATAATATCTCGCTGAATTCGTCTCAGAATGAGAAATGTTTCAGACAAAAGTTGTAGAAAAATCAAAACACACATTTGTGTTCAGGTACCGTTTCCAAAAATCGTGCCGTTTATGAGATAATGTGGAAAAATAGGCAGGGTCAGACGGACAGTGGATAACAATGTAATACGGCGAAGAAATAATGCAATTTGCATGCCGGGTATGCAAGGCAAGGACACAAACACACACTCATAATATGTGATACTTATTGCTTTTACACGGGAGCAATCACTCAGCGAACGCTCCTCAATCTTACGTTATACGTACATTGCCTTTTTACATTTGTCAGTGACGTAGTAACATCAGTTTCTTCCCATTATATTTCATTGCTCTGTTTTCCTTTGTTACCTGAAGGTACTTTCATGTTGTTAACAGGCTGTATTTCTTTCGTTCTGTCTCCAGGTACTGCTGTAGAGAAAGGCTCAAGCACTCAATAGTTTGCAGTGGCATTCACAGCCCCTACTACTACATCAAGTTCAGGGGCTTCTGTCTTCAGTTATACACAGTTACATGAAACAAAGGAGGAAGACCTTCAGCTGTGAAACAGTCAATATCCAACCTGGCAGGGATTATATTTCTTTAATGTGTGTGTTTTAGCGCGTATGGAATGGAGTTAAAAGTTTCTACGTCACATTACTTGAGGGAATACCAAAGTGTAAAGTAGAAGTAAAAAAAAAAAAAAACTGTTGTAGGTGTGTAAGTTCGATTTAGTCATGAATTTAATATTTTCGTTTTAAAATAAATAGATGCTGTTTAAACAAGTTAGAATGAAGCTGATAGGCATGTGCAGTAATAGTTTAAGCCCTGGTCCTGTAGGAAAGTGACCATAGTTACGAGAAAATGGCGTGACAAGATAATTTTATACAGGTCGGTGTCTCGTCGCGTTAATTCAATTTGAGAAGTGTTATCATCAGCTTGTGCCAGCAGTGAACGTGTGGATGACGTCGTCATCAAATGTCTCTACATTGATCGGACGTCATTGTATAAGGGCGCCGGCATCTAGTGACAGCCATGTTAAAGCATATGTTAACAACAGTAGCGCCATCACCTGCAGCAATGATGAATGGTGGGGCTCATCACCCAGTGGCCAGAACGCAGCCGGACGGTACTGTCATGATGACAGACCTCTCAGCTCCCGGCACACACGGAGGTCGTCTTCGTGGTGGTCCAAATCTTTTGTCTCAACACCAACCTCAGCTGAACCTCAGCATGAACCTTTCGCAAAGGTTAAACCACTCCCACGCTCTGAACGTCTCTACCCTCAGTACATCGAAACATTCTTTAGGGACTTCTAGTGGGGTGAGCCCAGGCGGTGGTGGAGGGGGTAACATAGCTGTTAACAATATAACAATGAATGGACCTGTAACTCAGGTTGTAACCCCACCCAAAATAGCGAACGGGGGTTTACACATCTCGAGAGGTCGCACCACAAGTTTTAGCGGCGCAAGCGCACTGATTCCAGCCAATGTATCCCGGTTCATGACCAGGTCGAAGGAAGCAGGGATTAAAGAGATGCTGACGTCGTTAGGCCTGCTGTGCCTGGTGTCTCTTTTGCTCGCACTCCTGTCTCTGATCTTCCTGCTCAAGATCTCGCCGATGACAAACGCAGACATGAGGGATATGCGACGTACAGAACAGCTGACCATCATCTCAGCCGATGAGTATGTCGTCGTGTATGAGGTCACACTGGCACTCTGCGCGCTCACACTCTCCCTCAACCTGTGCTGCCTCCTGGTGTGCGCCATCCAGTTCCTCTTCGCCGTGAAGCTCGTAAAATCGCCGCAAGGAGACCAGAGGTAAGTCCCTGCACTTAATTGAAATCCGCGTCACGATTACGTATGGGAAGTGGAGGTATACATCCATGTGTTCATAACTTCGACACCGGATCCAGAAGTGGTCAGCTTCAGGATCCTTCCGCTGTGTGAACGGTGGAGTAGTACCCGGTATCCGTAGGCGTCTGGATGCGGCCTTGATGGTCTAGACGTGGTGCCGAAGACGAACGACTCTGTCCATGTAGGAAATCTATCCCCAGTCCCATGCCATGGCCAGGCACTATATTGGTATCGTGCCTCTGAAAATGGTGATCATATTTTGGTTTCTATAAATGCCCCGTGGCAACTAATTGACATACAGAGCTCTGTGTGAGAGCTTATTATGAGTTCCTTTGGGGATGACGTGCTGGAAGCCATTATGTGGCTTGCGGGTTGGTGTTCATACATCCTCCAGGCGTAACTTGCATATACACTTAAAAAGAACTAGCGCCTTAGAGTCTTGTGGAATCTAGTCCCAACAAATGTCCCAAGCCACTAATGAACTGAGGCGAACTGTCATTATTCCGCTACAGTTCAAGGCATGCAGGATGGGAGACCAGCTGCAGCTAAGAAGTACTACAATTGTATCCAAGTGTAATACCTGATTGTGAAGTTCTTGCTTTTTTGTCAGGCCAGTTACGTTTGAATTCCTTTGAAATACGGCAACACCTTCTGAAATCTTCGATAAACAGCTCACCATGTTTATATTAATGTACTGAGTTTCATTTCGTCAACCAAATGCACAACATTAATTATATATGAATGTTCAATACGCATCTCCAACGTGTTTCGGCACAAGTGTACCATCGTCAGGGAGAACGAAATGCCAGTTCAAAAACCAATTGCTAATAATAAGCTGTTATTTACAGCGTTCTTCAGTCTGAAGTGGCGTCGTTAGTTGATGATACGCCTTTAGTATCTACAGGGTGGGCCAAAAGTAGGTACATAGTAGGTATACCTACTTTTGGCCCACGCTGTATATGTAATTAATACTGTGCATTTAGTTGGTGAAATAAAACTGATTACATTGATCTGAAAAATTCACGCAATGGACAACCTTAAAATGTGTTTATGCTGTTTATTGTGTCTCTGAATTATGAGCAAAATAGTTCTTATCCAGACCAGGACGAAACGCTGAAATTTTATAATGATTGCAAACATTTATTAACATGTAAATCACACTCTCCTTATATGTTATGTGTATGTTAACTTGTCTCATAATACAGTGTGCATTACAGTTCTGGATAGTTGTATTTAAAGGTTGAGAGTTTTGCACGCAAGTTGCACGAAATATTGAGGCATTTTGAAGTATTGTAAATTGCTAATGTAAGAGACCCTTTTTATATTTATTTTTTTCATATCTCGCATGAGTCTAGTTAACTCCGTACGTGTTAAAACGCCACGCCTCCTATAAATATTCCTAATGCACAGAACCGTCTCTGTCATCGAATTCGATTTCTTTTAACTTTTTTAAGGAACTAATTATGGTGCAATAGCAAACAAACTTGCGCGATTGCAATGTGCAGTTTTTGTTTCGAAAGGTATTCGTTGGGGTGGGGGGGGGGGAACTGCACATTTTATTCGGGTAATTACAACACACGTATGGCAGGATTACATCCGCAAAATCTCCGACATTTTGCGCGACAACCTTCAGCGCGATCTAACAAACACTGCGGTCCTCCAAGCGCAGTCACGTAATTTCAGCTGCTACGTAAGCAGGAGGATGCAGGCACCTTCGCTACTCGCACACGACTTCGTACACTGTCCCGAATTGTGACATCAACCTAGGGTGGCCAACGTTACTTGCTCCTGAAGCTGGGTACCCTGTGGAATTAATCCTGTTATACATTTATTTGAAAGACACGGTTCAGGAAAACTGGTTTGTATGTTATGATTTGCGACAGAGTTTTGAACTGTATGTCGCGAAATAGTAGGATGACTAGTGTATGATGAATCGGAATTTATTTACAAGGAAGCGGTCGTGTCCTTTTTGAGGTACCATTTCTGTATATAATTGGTGGCACAGTGGTTAAGGTGCTGTGCTACAAATCGGAAGGTCGCTGGTTCGATCCCAGCTGGTGTCATCGGAGTTTTTCACTATGGCCCTGGGGTCGACTCAGCCTCTAATGAGTACCAGGAGCATTTCCTGGGGGAAAGGCGGCCGGTGCGTAAGGCTGACAACCTTACCACCATCCTGTGCCTTTGTCATGAAATCTGGAAACCTTAACTTCCTGGAACCTTCTGAGCCACTCCAGGCCTGTAACGGGACTGCTTTACCTTTTATTTCTGTATTTAATTAGACTGAGGAAAGCCACTAAAATCTTAGTCAGAATTGCCGGTTTCCGGGCCGAGATGTGCACCCACGACCTTCCGAATGCGCGCCGTTAGGTTCAGTTTGTATGATTGCATTTGGAAATCTCGTAAATGTCGGGTCAAGTATTTGATTTTCATTGATACAATATTAGTTACGTAAAGACATTGGCCGTTCGCGTAGGACGTTGTAGGGTTCAGCCCGATTAAGAATGTACAGTGTCCGACAAGGCCGCGTACCGTTTATTTCTTTCTTTCATTGTACGTAGGTTATTCGGAAAGTAAGTACCGTCTGCGCATATCTCTCGCGCATCCTCGAGACTGTCACTTTGCGCATGTGCAGTGACTTCCTCTATCAACTGAGAAGCCACAGACGCCACTTCGTGAAATTCGTTTTATGTTTATGTTTGTTCCTGTGCGTTAAACATGTTTAAGCCAATTGAAGGGGCCGCCGACTGTGAAATACGTTCTGTAATTCGTTTTTTGAACGCTACGAATGTGCGTCCAAGTGAGATTCATCACCAGATCTGTCAAGTGTATGGTGACAATGCGATAAGTGATGGCATGGCTAGGAAGTGGGTTCGGATGTTCAATGAAGGACGAGAGAACATGCACGGTGAGGCGCGAAGTGGGCGTCAATCTTTGGTGAATGATGATTTGGTGCGTAAGGTCAACGAAAGAGTGCGTGACGACAGACTTTTCACAATTTCTGATCTGTCCCTGCACTTTCCTCAGATTTCAAGGACTCTACTCTATGACATTGTCAGTAGTGCCTAACATCGCAGGCGGCCGCATTCTATGAGGAGGGTATACAAAACTTTGTGCCCCGCTACGATAAGTGCCTCAATAATGGCGGCGAATATGTGGAAAAATAGTTTGAAGAATGTAGAATCTGATAACAATAACATTTTATACGAAATCTGAATAGTTTTTTTTGTTACAGCGAAACGGTACTTACTTTCTGAAAAAGCCTCGTATCTGCATAGTATGATTTGGCATCACGACACGTAACTTGGCAACCTTGCATGGAATTACACATGTGGGAGACCGCTCAGTGCAAACACCGAAATTCTGGTCCGTACGTTATTACTTGCGCGTCGTGGGACGTTGGCGGTGGAAGTTCAGCGCGACGGTTCGTTTGAGAAGCACATGGTAAGCGAGGTCAGGCTATGAGTCAGGTGATATCAGCATTTCTTGAGCAATATGGGAAGCCATCTCAGCTCAAAGCAGCTACGAATGTTAGCATGGGAGAAACGCGTCTTTTAAGGAATGTTACTTTCTCTTCCCCATGGGCCACCAATACCCTGAACGGTGACGTGGAGTGGCGTTCCGGAGGGTGTTTGGGGGGTTTAAACCCCCACCCCGAAATTCCGAAGGCCCTCCAAAATCGTGCCAAACTTAACCCTATTGTGAAAACTGTTAAAAATTACTGAATTTAGGACGCCAACACCCAAGATGTTCGGGAAAAAGGCAGTAAAATTCTAAAACTACCTAGGTTTGCAATTGTTTTACATTAGCAATGACAGATAAATTGGTTGTCATCATAAATAGTCGTAAAGTACCAAAAATTAAGAAAATATTAGTATATGAAATGAAATTTCTTGTACCAAATTACAGCTGCCTCCAGAACCC
>Ga0131853_10004426_pt1 | contig 25196 bp, 18 predicted proteins | sample TergutLab28metaG_FD_92764 | JGI IMG/M metagenome (GOLD analysis project Ga0131853, IMG submission 92764) | Labiotermes labralis P1 segment gut microbial communities from Petit-Saut dam, French Guiana - Lab288 P1 (version 2) (version 2) | ecosystem: Host-associated > Arthropoda: Insects >... | reverse complement strand
GTTGCGCTGACCACGTGACACCCCTCTATCCGCAAAAGTTGGCACTAACTTCGCCGACCGGCGGCAGCCGCTCTGTCGGTATAGTTCGCGTGCGGACTAAGGCCACGGAGTTTAGTTTTATTCCACACAGCATTTTGTTAAAAGGTATCCACACAGCTGTTCGTTAAATGTTAACTAACAGTTATTTAAGTTCCCGGTTAGTTGGTTTATCCATTAGTTGCTCAAGATTTTCAAACATAACACAAAGTGTAGCTTTTGCAATCTTCATGTTTGCACCATGCATCAGTGATAATTAAACACTTTATTATCCAACTAATACACAATATATAATATGTAGATACAATTAAAATTATAAAGTATTCAAAAGTGCTCCAACGTGTTTCAGATCACAGAGGATCCATCATCTGGGAGCCTTGTACAGTGCTTGGCTAAAAATTACAAGAATGATTCTATTGTGTCCATTGACATGAACAAGGTCAGTGTTGTGGCAGCATATTTTGACCCGTAGTGCATGTGTATAGTTCACTGTATACCATGTATGAAGGCACTGCCTTACAGAATGTTACATAGGTCACGTGGTATGTGGCAGATACATACCACATGACGTACCTAGCATTCCGTAAGGCAGTGCCTTCATATACAGTGAACTACACACGCACAACGGGTCAGAATATGCTGCCATAACACTGACTTTGTCCATGTCAACAGACATGATAGAATCATTCTTGTAATTTTTAGCCAAGCACTGTACAAGGCTCCCTAATGATGGATCTTCTGTGATCTGAAACACGGAGAACTTTTAAATATTTTATAATTTTAATTGTATCTACATATTATATATTGTGTATTAGTTGGATAATAAAGTGTTTAATGTAGCTTTTGCAGTTACACTATTTTAATAATATACAGGGTCATACTCTTCCACATGATATAAGCTTTTGTACACACAATGTTGTTTGCTATATAATAGGGGTACTTGTCAGTTACTGCTTATACAAGACCAGTTGTTCAGTCCCACATTTATCGGAAAGAAATAATTCTTAATGATCATTCTTTCCAAACAGTTCATCATCATCATCATAATTTATGCTCATAATTTAATCATTGTAAAATTGGGCAATAGGGTATATGACTGAGGACTAGGGATTAAATGTCTGGAAGGGACAAGACACATCTGTTTGCAAAGCATTGAGACTGGCTCTGAGGCCCACCCAACCTCTCGTGTGGTGCCAGAAGTTTTTCCCAAGCAGTAAAGTAGTTCAGACATGAAGTTGATGTCTCACCTCCATTCGTTGCTGAGGTTATAAATGTGTGGAACTGTACTTTCAGTCCACCTTATGTCTTCATGGCATGGTGCTTAATTAAGCATAGGGATAACTTAGTTGGGAGTGCACAAATCCCAGGTGCCAGTTCACCCAGGCAACAAAATTTTGCGCTGTGGTGTCTGATACTTGTTGGTCCGTATTGTTGTACTTGCCTCATTTCATGCTTCAGACACTTAAAATTTTGAGGTGGCTCTTAGATTTTTGGAAAATTTGTGTAACCGTAACTTTAGTATTATCTTGTTCATAATGTATGTGTTGTGTGTTAGTACTGCCTAAGAATGAGGGTATGCATAAATCCAAATTTATGCATGTAAATGTTTAATTACTGCCTTTGATTCAGAAGTGTGGGCAAATTTCTTGTGCCCAAAAACCTGTTTGCCACCCCATAATGGGCATTTAAAATTTGCTTTCATCCCTCTGTTATTTTTACAGTTGTCTGCATTGTTTTGGCTGTACATAGTTGAAAGTAATTAAATTTATGGGGAGAAAGAGTTTGTGAAATGCAAAAAAAAATTAAATACATGTACATAAACATGGGTGAATGGATGCTCCTTCCGTTCCTGCTCCTATACATCAGCTTGTCTGTCATAGGTATATTCACAGGGTATATCATAAACTTTGAGGTCTGTAATTCTAGATCATGGTATGAAGAACAGGAACTACCTTACTGGCCCATTCACTTACTGTGTTTGTGAAAGATTGAAAAACTACATGTTTGGTTTCATTTTCAGGTAATTGTTGGGGTGTTTTTCTTATTTTCAGGTCAAACAGGGTAAATGCTGTGTTCAAACTGTATGTACAAAACATTCCAACTGGATTATCGGAGGTAATTCATTGCTACATACCTTATTTTCAAAGGAAATATAGGCGTATGATAACGTCTTTCCCATCTGATAGCTTTGGAAGTAATTGATGTGTTTCTCCACACTTTGTCCCCCCCCCCCAAAAAAAAAAGAATTGAGCAAGTTACACTCATAGTCAGTTTTGGAAGACCTGTAAGTCATAACAAAGGTACCTGGAACTTTCCCTCCACCCTAACAAATTTTAAGCAAACTTGGAATGTGTCAACACATTTTAGTAAAAATCTCTTTTATGAAGATGCTCTGGTTGTTACATGTGCATAGCATATCTGTAGGTGCATATAACCTTACGGTAAGGTACATCCAATTATAAATGGATGTACCTTACCTGAAAGTTTGCATAGGTCCACTCCTCTGTATGAAATTATTTTATTCATAATTAATTTTGATTTGTATATTCACTGAATGTAGCAGATAATAAACACATGTCTGATTACGCTTATATGTAATTCATTTAACTTTAATGTCATGCATATTAGCATTTTACAAAGCCTAATATTTTTTAGACAAATGATGGTACATTTTTTTAGTTTTTTTAAAATAAAAGGTAAATTTAAGAAATAATTGGGATCTTGTTAACCTTTATCATTTGAATGGGGGTACCGTGTCTCACAAAGTGTAACTTTTCACAGCTGAAAGAGATAACAGCCTGCATAGATGCACACATGGGCATGGCCATTTGGAACCAAAATAGCTACATTGGGATTTAGAGGCCAGACAATAAAAGTTAGTGTGAAAGTTGTGGAAGTCAGAATTTCCACCTTTATTCTTCATCTCTGGGCTATGGCACATTTTTGTGGCAGATGTGAACAATGAAAATTTTCCTTTGTAAATGGACCTGTCTGAGATAGCAGTACCTTGCTTAGTCTAGTGACATCACAGGAAGTTGTGTTACATTCAAAAAGTTGTGTGTGTTTAGGGTTTGAAAATTTTATAGATATGTACTAAATTCTTTTAAAATTATAGTAACTGTTATACAATACAAACCAACAAAATGCACAGTTCATAGATTAATATTTTCATTTTTAATTTTTTGATGTCTAAAAATTAAATTAAAAAATTAAAATATTACTTTAGGAACTGTGCATTTCTGGTTTATATTGTATAATTATCTTACAATGCATGGTGCAAAAAAACAATAAAATATAGTAATTATGTTATATTTTCATTTGATTTCTGTGGTATTTGGATTGTTAGAATAGACATTTTTGGGGCGTAATTAATGTATTGCATAATGTACATTTTAATACCAGTTTGCAGTTTTGGCTTATAAAAATTGAAATTATTTTTGTCTCTATTTTAGTGCAGTGAATAATGTTTTTCACTTTTGTTTCAGGTCGGTTTGAGAAATGTGTTTTTGAGTTTTGGGACTCCACTGACTGTATACAAGCACAAGCAACCTACAAAAATGCGTCACACTTGGGGGATAATTGCATATGCATCTCACAGGTAACATAAACATAAAGACATTACAAAGAAATGCTGATATGTGTACTTTGATTTAGTCTGATGGTTCTGCTGAGAAAGTTGCTGTGACCAATAGATGTTTGTTTTTGGAGAGTAATTTTAAAATATGTTTCTGTTTTTCTTAGTGGTATTTTTCAGTGGTAAATTTAACATTTATTTTGAAGTTATAAGTGAAATATCTTTGTAATAACTTAGAGAATGTATTTAAATATGTAAATGCCAGAATTAGTGAATTTCTCTTGGTAGAGGACATACCGTTGTGTTGAAAGTACAGTATTAAAATGAAATAAAATATGTACTGTGTCTGACACAACTATCTTTTCATTTTATTACTTCAATTATTGGCCAATAATTGAAGTAATAAAATAGAAAGATAGTTGTGTAAGACAGAGTACATATTTTATTTCATTTTAATATAGTGAATTTCTGGTCACACTGTACTTATTTTTATTTCAATGTGATGCACCCTAATAAATTACCTCTCTTGAGATTAACTTTGAAATCACAGTTTTAATAAATCTGCAGTCAGTTCTTGTTGGTGTTGCTGTCTGTAGTATTCCAAGAAGTTTTGCTGTACAGCTGGACGCTGCAGTACTGACCGCACTTCCCCCATTTCTGCCACATATTGCCTCCATGTTCTGCACATGTGTTGTAGCTACTAGCTAATCTTGCAAGCATGCTGTGCAAGTCAGACTGTTATAGTGGAGATTTTCTTGGGCACCCTGTGACTAATTAATCTGTTTATTATTGTTTGTTGTAGCATGATGCTCAAGGTTAATGCAGTCTGTGTTTAATTTTCAAAGTAGGGAGTACTGAGAGTTTTTCCAGGGTTTCCTTGCAGTTGTCAGTCTTGGACTTGCCCCTGGCATGATTACATTTGTCAGTACAGTAAAATCTTGTAAATTTGAAGTTCTTTATGGCTTTAATTTGTGGAATGTTGAATAATGTGGTTTTTCATTGCAAACACCTGCAACATGGCTGGTTCATGTTCTGACATTATGTCATAAGCCATGATTTTTTGGGACTTAATTGCATAACTAGCCCACCTTGTATTTATCTTTTAAATGCCTACTGTAACTAAGACTCAATTGACCTTTGTTCAGGGGGTTTCCATTCTTGAAAGAAATAAGTGTTTATGTAAATTGCCCAGAAGATAGTGTGATACAGTAGATTTCCACAAATGCAGCACCAGTGGGGCTGAGGTAGAGCTAGACAGGAGTTCCTTTAAAACTGTAATTTGTTCATCATTATTACTGCTATACACGTTTCTTCTTCTGCACCTTTACTACCATCAGCACCTTCATGTGCCTTTGATGCCGTTATTACAATGAGGTGGACGTAAATGTTTGAGAAAATACATACACTTCTGGTCATAACCATGGACAGCAACAGGCATAGGTTATGTGAGATGGTGCTCAGCTGACTCTGTATCAGTCAGTTCTGGTCTGTGGTTAAGCTGATATTGTAGTGACTTTTTTTTTTCCTTTCCCACAACAAAATTTGCTTACTACTATTGTTCGTTTTAATGTTGGATAATCAGATTCCAGACTCTTGGGAGTTTTATTGTATTTTGAATTAACCACATCAAAAAGTACACACAAAAAATGTATGCTTGGTAGAGCATCATATGATTTCCATTATATTGTGTTCTGAATTAACCAGTTTTTAAAATTTACAATGTTTTATTGTGTAGGTTTTCTGTATCCTAGCATTGGCATTCCCTGTCACTTTTCCACAAGTTTTGCTGTGTACATTGTATGTGTATCCAAACAGTGGCACTACTATCAAGTTTCTATAAGTTATATAGGTTGTCTTTGTATCCTGTCACTGATATTCACTTTTTGGGCACCATGCCACAGATTTTTGAAACAATAAAAAAATCACTCATTTTATGTGGATTATATCTAGTATGAATATTTGCCTCCCCCCCTCCCAGCCCCTTTTGTGAAGAGCTGCATTAGAGGAACAGTGACAGGATGGCTGGATGCATGGATAGACGGACACTTGACTGTTTTGCTATTATACTGTTACATTATACCTTTCCTAGTATAAATAATTGCAGAAGCTTGTATATGTCTTTGTAATAGTCCTTTAAATGAAATGTAACTTATGATATAAGATTTAAAGCTGTCACTGTAACTGAATGGAATGACTTATTCTTAGGTGCTAGCGTAGAGTAAGACTGTATATTTTAAATTGTGTTTGCCTTATAGGTGGAGGTGGGCCGGGTAGCGTAGTCGTATAGCAAAAGGCTATGGGCTGGACGGTCCAGGGATCGAATCCTGGTGGAGGCGAGATCTTCCGCACCTGTCCAGACCGGCCCCAGGGCCCACCCAGCCTCTTGTACAATGGGTACCGGGTCTTTCCCGGGGGTAAAGAGCAGCCAGGGCGTGACACTGACTCCTCACCCCCTTCTAGTGCCGTGGTCAAGAAGGAGTAGAGCTATACCTCTACTCCCCCTATGGGCCGTACGTCCTGTACAGAACCACAGTGCCTGTACAAGGGTGCACTTTACCTTTACCTTTTATAGGAGGGGAGTACCAGTTCTAGAGATAACTGAGCAAAATTGTTCACTTTGGCAAAAAAGTTAAGAAGTCCTTCATTTTCGTATGGCATCTTACAGGGAGGCTGAACATGCTATCCGAAAACTTGACTCAGCAGCACCATTTTTCTTCAGAGTGAAGTTTGCCCGAAGCGCTGCCGAGAAGGAACGGATTCGTAAACAGCGAGAAGATGATGAGATGCTGAGTAGAGCTGTAGAATCAGAACCTTTTCCAATACAGTCTGAAAGAAGTCCATTTGATTCCTTCAGCAGGTAAATCAAATTAGCTAGAAAAACAGGGCACAACAATTGCAGTTGGAGAAGCTGTAGGAAGGCCTTTTACCATTTTGTGTGTTGAGTTTTCTTGGTGTGCCATGTACATATCACAGTGCAACCACACACACGTAATCTCAGTTTTCTACTGCTTTCACTTGAGGTGTAGGGATATATTCATTTCTGTATGTCCTTTGCACAGACCAAATATATGTCAAGGAAATCATGTATATGTGTAGCCTCATCATTCCAGTGTACACTTGCTTATAACCAACTCAAATTAAACTGCATTTTGTAACCAGCAGTTCGGGTTCAAACCCAGAACATGTCAATTATGAAATTTGATTATTTATTTTTTGGCTTACAAATTTGGGTATATATACACAAGTCTTATTTTAAGAAATTAGGGGAGAGACCATTGTTTTGGAAAAAGGGTGGCAACATATCACTTCGAAGCAGAGGGATGTGTCACGGTGTTTTTTTGTGCAATCCCTGCTAGACCCTTCTTACAGTTGTAATTCATCTAAGGGAAAGTTACGCAGTAACCCACCCCAAGATATTCGTTAATTGCAAGCTTAAGTTCGCTGAACACATATTAGAGCTTTCTGCCTCACCGTTTGATTTAGCCAGTTGGTTTAAACTTTTAAGAAGTTAAATTCTTATTGGGGATGGCAAAATTCATGTTTTGGCCAGTGAGAATATTTCAGCATGAGGAGGGAAGATATCTTTGTAAGGCAGACGGAGGATGCAAGCTTGGATGTAAGGGACTCTTTTTGGTACGTTGGAGACAGGAGGACACGTTGTTTTATCATCTTACAAAATTTAGATCTCCCACAACAAAATTTATATTCCAAATTTATATATGTACGCCTGAAGGTATCGCAAGATATTTTAGATATATTCCATTGGAGTACATGAAGATAGTGAATTTCGAATTAGTTAATCATCAATTTCACATGTTAATTTTAACTCAAGTGACATAATATCAAACTGAAATGATCACATTCACTTGCCATGCATAACCACAAATGTCAGCAAAGTGTATTAAATTAATGACATTAACCATTTACCAGCAATAAATCACAAAAAAATCAGTAGTGAAACATTTTGTTTGGGATTCATGTGGTGAAGTGAATGCTGGCACTGGGATACCTCCACATAATATTCCCATTGAAGGTGAGATCTCATGTCACCGAATCCAAGCTGCCCCACGCAACTGACATGAAAGGTAATAAAATGTTTTATCAAAATTGGCCCATGATGTGCAATCTTAATGGTTTTTATTTTAGGCATTCTTTGTATGTTTGATATTTAACAATATACAAGGGAAAATAAGTTTTGATTGTGCTGTGTGATAAGAAAAATAGCATAAGGAGAAGCTTCATGATCTTTTCCCTTGCCACACGTTGCTAATATGATCAAATCAAACAGAATGAGATGGACAGTATACATGGTACACATGTTAGAGAAATGCATGGAGCCCTTGGTGGCAAAGCATGGTGTTGGAAGACCTAGATATGGGTGGGAAGTAGGATTAGAGGGTGTGAGCTGATTTTTTATCTTTCTCAGGATATATGCCATTGGCATTTTAATGTGAGCACATTAATAAACTTTTGATTACATAAAAGGCATATAATTTCCTCACTAGCTGAGGAACTCAGAGTTTCTCAAGAATGCTCTGCCTCATGACTTGGTGCAGTGCTAGTAGAGTAGAAAGATGTTTGTATTTACAGTAACTTAATGTCAAGACTAACGCAGTACATGAAATAGCAAAGTACATATTCAGAAGGTGTTTTTATTCCGTAAGAATCTGCCTTTTCACTCTTGTTAAAAATTGTTCATGATATATAAATCAAGATGTTAGTGGCAGTTGTATGTATTTGTATAAAATTCCTTTTCCTGTACCTTCTGAAAGACTGTCATCAGGTAATTAACCTCTATCATCCTACAAGACCATACAGTGGTCTCTAAAGTGTACTGGTAAATGGCATAGCATGCCATTTGCTTGTCTCTGTGTGATTACTTGGTAGCGGATTAACTTTGTAAAGGTTAGGTGTAGAGATATGCCTTATGATCAGCTATGTATATCTGTTGATCAGAGTGGATTGTAGAGGTAAAGTTGACCCTGTACACTGCTGTGAAGGCGTATGAAGTAGTAGAAGTATCACTCCAGTTGTACCCTGTTTTTATGTAGAAGTAAGCATATCTCTTAAATGGAAGTCTGTTAGACATAGAAAATGTTTAGGTCACAGTGTTCTATTGTAATTATTAAAATATATTTTCAGGGGCATTGGGCGAGGTCGTGGAATTCCATTGCCACGACACATGGGGACAGCTAGACACTGTCCAGGAAGATGTGAACATGTTGATGACAATGATGCTGATATGAATTACTTTTCACCCTATGTGCCTGGAGCTTATGATGAAACAAATAGGTATTAAGTGTCATTTGTATAGGGTGGTGCTTATAGTTTCTCATGCAGGAGTGGATGTCTCTCCACTTTCAGGCGCATACACATAATGGCAAAAAGTAACTGCTGGATTCTACATGTCTGTCCAGCCATCTGTTCTCATGGAACACCTTGGTTCCCACTGGACAGATTTTCATGAAATGTGATATTTGAGGATTTTTCAGAGATTCATGGAGAAAATTCAGGTTCCATTAAAATCTGACAGTTTGGTACTATACATACATACTATAAATATACATTTGTGTTAATTTCTTGATGAATTCTTCTTAGAATGAAAAGTGTTTCGGACAAATATTGTAGAGGCAATCAAAACACATTTTCATGTCCCAAATTATGGCAGAGCCAGACAAGCTACAGATGACAATATAATATTGCACACGTGCTTTGCATACCCAGTAACTAAGGCACAGAGTATCTAATACTTACTGCTTTTCCACAGTAACAAGAGGTTTCGCAAGTGTGCCTCGGTGTTTTATTACATATATATTGCTTTTAATGTTATTTTTCAAGAATTCTTCCTGACTGTAGTTTTGATGTCTTTCATTGTAATCATTGTTACAGTAATGTTTTATATGCTACAGATAAGCATATGCTGCCAGCAGGCAGTAAGCCAAATGTAGGAATAGTGGTGGTGGTAGTAGTAGTAGTAACTGTAATTGTAATAATAATGTGTAGTGTGATTATTAACTTCATTTCTTCATGCATGGTTTGTGGAACTGCCCACCATTTTTTTAACAAAACCTTGAGCCACTGCTGTTCACTTCACAACTTATTTCCCTTCTCTCTATTATAATATTCTCCAATTTCCTTCTCGGTAAATGGAAGGACAGCACTTGCAGACTGCAGTTTGATTGAATCTCACTGCATGTTGGGTATGTCTAGCCAACCACAGGGTGTATTTTTTCCTGTCTTCTTAATATTCTCCCTCAGTTCCATTGTCTGACTGTAATAAACATAATCTTATGTGTTTGTTTTCACAGGATGATCATGGAGCGGAAAATAAACCGCCATTTTAGTTCTTTCAATGGCACACGTTGGGTGTCGATGGGTAGAGGATATTTTCCTTACAGGTAATCCCTTGGTATATATTTCTAAAATGTTTTATAGGCAATAGTAATTATATCCTAGTTTCTTCCAGCATGTTGGACAATAATGGAAATATTCTGCCTGGTCTTACCTCTTATGGGATTTAAAATGGGAATTATTTATAAAACAGCCGTATTTCAGAAACTGTGTTTTGTGCAACATCTGGGATTCAATAAAGAGGTCACAAATATTCCACATAAAAAATATGTATCATTCTTTTATATCATTATAATAAACTTTATATTTTTGCTTGATTTGTCTTGCAGTCACTCTGTACTTATTTGTGGTAACAAAATTGCTTTGGAGTTTCTATGTCCTGATAATGTTTTGTGTTTGAATGTTTTGTGCTGTTGAACTCAGTTTTCATTTCAGTGAAAGACCTTCATTTGACATTGAAATTAAGAAATACGGGAAAGACGAGAAACATATCCTGGCACAGTCGGTGGAACAAATGTATGAAGTAAGTACAGTCTGATAACTATTTTTGCTTGGCATGGATGGATACTGTAAACCTCTCAGTGTGGGTACATCCTAGAACAGTAATGATCCTTTCTGTTAGTCCTCACAACTGGTTCACTCAGTAGATGGCAGCAGCATGGTTAATTCTAAAATGCGCGTGCCAGTGTTCGCCAGTCCTACTCTAGCTAGATGCATTTAGAATAAAGTAAGCATCATAAGTAATTTTCAGAACCCTTGCCAGTTACTGGCTGTATGCTATAATGAATCCTTGTGTGTGATTCTTCTGTGCAGTACTGGTTTGAATATGGGCAGAAGGAAGCTGGGGCTGGGAAGTCTGGAAATTGTTCATACTGTCACAGGATGGCATCTCAATATTGCCAGCAGTGTTTGGCATGGTATTGCACAAAGAGTTGTCAGCTGAATGACTGGCCTCGTCACCGGACAGTTTGCATTCCAAAATTGTAAGTAATGGCATTATTGATTGTAGTATTATATTATACCTCTGTTGAAGAAGTATTGAATTACTTTTAAAGTAAAAACTGTTCTTTCTGATAAGTTTGTGGGAAAGAACATGTATTCCCCCCCCCAGTCTCTCACTTTTTTTTTAACCCCCTGCCCCATGAAGCTACACACTGGAATATCAGGGTTAATGTCTCAACTTTGGCAATGATTTGTTTTTTCTCCACCACATTCATACCTGCTGAACCATATGTCTAGCCTTCTACCCCACAGGTGTTAGAGACTCATTTCTCCTGGCTAAAACAGCCAGACCATAAAACTGCTTACCAATATCTGGTGCAGTTTTAGAGTGTGTGGAACTTTATATATGTCCCCCTGATAACTTTATGGTGTGGTGCATAGGTGTAGGGGTAACCTGATTTTCCTTAGCACATGATACAAGTTTCTACATGTTTGTTTTTACACTAATAGTTGTATGTTTTCAGATCTGCAGGTGATACTGGCTGTCATCTAAGTCATGCTGCTGCACAAGTGTCTGATGCTGAACAGAGTCATGAAGCAAGGCGTGAAAGGGGTGCTGTTAACCAGGCCTGTGGGCAGAATGTAGGTGGTTCTTCTGATGATTTTGAGCATGGTGACAGTTTGGTGAACTCGTATTGTCATAAAGAAGAACAGAGAAAGGCAAATTTCAAGGAGAATCATTTTAAACAAAAACACCATGATGGACTAAGTAGAAATACAGATCATGATAAGAATAGAAGTGAACATCGCAATGCTTATTTCCCTGATGTTAAGAATGGTAGATATAGATCAAATAACAGTTTCAGTGAAGGCCGCATAGGGGCCACAGAAGGAAAGAGGAGCAGTGTGAATAAGCGACTTTATGTTGCAAGGCAGAAGGAAAGTGGTAGAAATGCCTCATTGGCCATTGACAGCACGACCTCTTTACAGGTATGACATGGTCTTTTAAAAATTCTGATACAACGTAATGGGATCCCCATTTTAATAGTCTTAATTTTAAGGACTACCATCATTTCAGGCCTTCTTCACTTTAATGTTTAGATTCATTGTCCCTGAAGGAACTCTTAAAATGATGTATCATGGAGGATTTAGTCCTTTGTAAGGTACAGTGATAGTGAGATATTGAAACCCCTATTCAGGATTTTGTATGGTGGCAACATTTGATCAGTAGACTGAGGAACACAAGTTGAATAAGTTAATACTGTTGGTTTTGATGTGGACTTAGAAGTTGAACATAAGTTGAGAACAAACTGTATATGAAACATTACCACATATGAATTATACCTTAGTTAATATTTGTGGTACTAAATGGTTCTTGAAAAGTTAGTAATTATTTAGGTGGTCACAGGATTTGTAAACTTTCATGGTTCTCACCCAATATTTTGACTACTGCTTAGTCTGTCACCGATGAACCATTTCTGTCATTCTGTGTAGGTATGGAAGTCAAAATTCACATGTTTGTCCAAAAACATATGTACGTTTTTCACATTAAATATGGTACTGGCTGGACATTATGTGAATATAAATATTATGTACACATACTGCAGACTTAAAACTAATCTTTCAGTTGTGCCTCTTGCAAAGGGGGTGTGTAGGTGCACGAAGGTAATATGCATTGGTTTATGCAATGCTGTTGAGAGGTATGTATTCAGCTTTATGCTCCAACACCTGCATATTCAGGTTACTCAGTTACTAATGAAACACAAACCTGGGAGGATGAAGATGTTATTTATATGTGTTTGTGGCAGAATATATGTGTTCTCCAGGAACTGAACCCTGATCCCCCATCTAGTAATCATATATTTTATTTGCTGCTCTAGTCTCTTTACTCAAAGAACAGTTTACAGTGCTGTTTTCATGATATATTTGTCCACATGTACAAAAAGTTAAAAGCTGCCAGCTGTATTTACCCTTATGTATTCAATACAAGAATGAAACGTAGTATAACTGAGAAAGAAAGTACATGATTCATTGTAAGAGAGATGGTACTTGATACAGAAATTGTTACATACCTTATCAGTAGGTGTTCTATGTACGTGGTGAATCTCCTCGTTTAGCCCACTGTTATGACTGTTTACCTATAGATGTGCCTTTGTGTGACAGACTTTGAAACATCCTGAGGTGCACAGCCCAACATTACACTTTTCGCACTTTGAATTGAGTGTCTCTTCTTTGTACGGGCTTGACACACTGCACCATCCATCCTTGTTGCAGTTATATTAGGCAAATGCTGGTGACTGCTGTCTTCCAGGCAACCAATCTTGTCACAAAAGCTGATGGCAGTACCTTCAGTTTTTAGAGTGCATGGCTGCAGTCCAGCAAGTTCTAACATATTCACCACAATTGTCAGTCTGAAGTCTGTTTGAAGCCTTAGTACCACAGGACTTCAGGAGAATGTGGCTTTTCAGAATTGTGAGGTCGAGGAGATGAAAGAACATTTACTTCATTTCCACATACAGCAACTAATAGTGTAGCTGTTTGCCATTCTGTCACTCTTGTTACCGTAACCCATATGTTTGTTGTAATCCTCCACAGTGGCCAGCTGCAGTATGTTTCTTTGTCACCACAAAAGTTAACCTTCTGCTGGTGGATCATGAATATTTGTCAGCATGTGCATGCCATGTGTGTCCTTCCAAACTGCTGCTGTCTTGTCACCGCTTGTCCTCACCCTCATGTCGCCCCATTTCAGTTTCAGTTTCTTGCTTCTGAAGTTGTCTGGTGTACCTTTGTGGTTTGGTCTAACTGTACTACAGCAGTTTATTTTTTGTTCTGTTAAGTCATTATATAATTCAGGAGAAGAAAAGGAATTGTCTATATGTAATTTATGACCATGCCTCTTTATTCCTTTGTCAGTTGTTTCACTGTAGTATGGGTCACTGTCATGTCTGTTGTGACCCGTTTTCTATCTTTCCCTAAATACACTTCAGTGTCATATGTGTAGCCTTAAGTGTCAGAGTTCGTAAATTTTAATTCCAAAGTGTTAATGCGCATGAATGCAACCTTCCTTTGGAAAGTACGATCACCTCGTCAATTGCCAGATGTTTAGAAGGGCTGTAAAATTTTGAATATGCAGCATTGAGAATGTCATATACATCCCTTATATTCCACGGTCTGTTATAATTGTTGTCATTTTGTCGTGTGAAATGCAAGTAATGGTCTTGTGTTGTGGTGTTCGGTTAGAAGGTGTGACGAATTGTTCTGCCTTTTTCCAGTGTAGTGACCAGTAGAGACTGGCCACTTGAATTTAGGGGTAGCTTATTACCTAAATACCAGACAGGAGATCATAAGATACGCTGCCACCAATTTATTTACTATACCTAGCAGATAACGCACTTCAGAGGTTGCCTAAACCAAGAGGGAGGGAAGTTACCAGTAAGTCTTAGGAATCTGCTGCACAAGCACAATGCCACTACATAACTATTACTCAATAACATACATGTAGCTTGCTAAGACCCCCTGTATACCAACTTTAGGTGCAAATACCAACTACCCTTTCCTCTAACAGCACTAATTACAATAGTTATGATTTCAGTGTTCACTGCTGCCTTTTACAATTTACAATTACTTATTTTCATCCCCTAGCAACAATGAGGTCAATAAAATGGTCATATTAACCTTTCTGTAATACAACAATATGCACTAACTTCCAAGCCAGGCCTAAATTCACTCAAGTTCTGTTCTAATAACATAAAATTCTCACAATTTATAATTTAGTCAGTTCATATCAACACCTACCTGGGATGATGTGTATCATCAACATTATTCACAAAACAAAAGTAACTTTCTAAACAGTTAATTTCAATGCGAGCACAGAGTTGCACACAGGCAAAGCAAGTTGTTGCGTTGACAGCCGGAACCCAGAAAGACGCCCTTGTGTAATAATGCAGGGTAATATAAAAATCGCATGACATTCAATCCTTGGTCCTATGCCTGACATTGTCCTTGATAGTCATCTCACCATAGGCCAGGAAAAAAGTCGTAATAACGCACAAGGCAGTTGCTACCCAAAACTGCTGACCGCAGCAGCAACTTTCCAGTAAAATACAAAAAAACCATTACCTCAGTCATATGTTACGCCAGTATTCCCCGAGTCTGTCACATATGCCATGGCCCATTTGTACAGTAATTGCTAGAAACAGAATCATTTCAGAATTCATTATGTCTCAAAGAGGGTTTGGTGTTTCCATCGCGTCTGTCCCAATGTTGGTGGTAGTGTCTGTTAGCCTACATCAACAGCATATCAATAACAGATGTAAAATAGAGCATGAAAACATTCAGAGGTGACGAATCCTTATTTATGTGTGTTGCTTCATTCTGCTTCTTTCCTGTATGACTGCCTGTAAACTGATGGACACGTGTCTGGTCAGCCTGAGACCTCAGTACCCACTTCCTAAACTGTTACACTGCACTGGTGGTGATGGTCGTCCTTCCTCATTGTGATAGTCTTTATCCTCATCTAATTATATGTCTTCAACATACCATCTTAATCGGTATTACAGATGATTTCAGATTCATTGTCTTCGTAATGAAGATTTCTCCACTGAGCTGTGGTTTTTGTACAAAATTAATTTCACAAGCAGTATTTTCACTGCATTGTGTGATAAACACTAAAGACTGGGATACTGGTAAAATTACCAAGAAACATCTGTTCCCTTTGGCAAGTCAGTTTCCTCTTAAACCTCTTTGTCAGCAGACCTTCACACAAACCTTTTCTCAGGACACTGGAGAAGAATGCAGGAGAAAGGAGCATGATTTTAAAGCTAAGGAGAACGAAATATAACATACTGCCAAAATTTGTCTAGTAAAAAAAAAATATCCTGCTGATTGCATGATAAGCAGTGATACACGCAACATTGTCCACAATGCTTTACTTGAGTCAATGCAATTTACTGTACTACTCTATCTTTATTACTCTTCAAGATATTCAGAACTATCCTAACTATTGCAACAAACATTTAAATCCCCACAGAAAATTCCAGTCCACTGACACTACAGGGAATTTAAATCCTAGGCTTTTAATGGTTAATTATTGTCTGGATCATTGTAACTAGAGTCTGGTTTTAATAGTTTATTACAGTAACTTTTCCTCCTTTGATGTCACCAGATACAGCAAGAATCTAAACTTGTCAGCTCTTCCATAGACAGTGGACAGGTCAAACCTGTGGGAGAAAACATGCCAAACCTAGCAGCTCTTGGTCAAGACAGTCTTTCTGCTCAGGAGGTTATACATACATATGATGCAGCAGTCAGTGCAGTTACCAAGATGAAAAGTCTAAACATAAGCAGTTCCACCAGTGATGGATGCAGCAAAAGTGAGGAGTTGCCAAAGGACAGATTTACAAGGGTAAAGATTTATGTGACTTCAAGTACAATGCAGCTTTTACATAGTAAGGACATGTAACATGCAGAAAATATTTACGTTGACAAGTAAAGTGAAACCCTGACACAGCAAGAGTTTATAATAGCACATAAGTTGTCAAACTTGTATTTACCCGGATATGTATTGACTGTCAGTAATGCGGGAGTCTGTAAATTGATTTTTAGCTTTGATGCAATACTGAAATTGTGAGCAGATCATGTTGGTAAATTAGAAATCGGTAAACCAATGAGAAACTGCCATACAGGTTTGGTAAGTTGGAATTTCTAAGTGATATATCACCACTGTGTTACTTGAACACAGTGTCATGTCTCTACCTTGAACAAATATAGTGGCTATAAGGATGTATTGAAATACTGATCTGTTTTTGCAAGTTGTGCTTTTAAAGTATGGCACTTTCCAGTTATGCTCTTGCTATCATTTATTTCTTCATAAACCTAGATGGTTTCTAGCTTTGCAGTGACATCCAAAGTTTTGTGTTTGCCAGTACTTAACAATGGTGGCTGAAAGCTGTGACATTTTAAGCACAGTCTTACCATATTTCTGTTTATGATCATACACCTGTCATGAAGACTTACCCAGTAACAGGCATAGACAATACTGCTTGAGAAATCATGGCTTTGGAAGTGCAGTTGGAGTCAGGAGGGATGCAACATCACTGTTCATGCCACCACACCCTTCTGGGCCTGTTTGTATGGTTATGCTGTGCCAGTCTATACTATATAGTAGTTTTGGTTCCCTCTGTATTCCCCTCCCTTCTTGATAACACCAGTCACAAACTGTGGGTTCTGCACCCTTTCTGTCTACTCAAGGCAGCAGCCTGGTTTATGTAATGATACCTGCACCAACAGCAGTTAAGGGAACCAAGGACTTTCAGGTCATTCATAACAGATTTGTTAACAGGCACATGTGTTTGCTGAATATCTTTGTTATATACAAAATAACAGGCTGAAAATTGTTAAAATGTTGAAATTAGAGCAGATAGTCCACTGTTTATACTTGGCTGGGTATTATATCAGAGAATTGAGGTATGTTTAATCCCACATTTTTATATCCCTGTACAATTTTGTGTAAGTTAGATGCTGACCATTATCTTGGATTGGCATAATCTGTTGTGTGCTCCTGTTGCTTCTCATTGGTGTTCTACTTATGTCTTCCATGATTATTAGTAAATGCCTAGCAGTCCAGTTGGGTGAAAAGAATTTGTCTACCACCACTGAAGTCTGCATTGTAAGCTGTGTTCAGTTTTTACAGTTACAGTTCATTTGTTACATCACGTTATAAGAACACTGTTGTGTTTACCTGGCTAAACAGCCAGTAAGACACAACCAAGATCCGAACAACTATTGTAACATTTGTTAATTAGTCTTACTAATAACAATAATAATAAAATTACATACAGTGTGCATAAAGTAAGTAAATAGTTTAGTGTGTAAAGTTAGTTGTGTTTTTTTACTGTAGTCTGCGATAGAATGTTATATGCTTTCATCGCTGCCAGCATATCACTTTCAACAATAATTTATTGCTTGTAATTTTTAAATTGAAATCTATAATTAGTTAATTACCGTGTATGTTGCAGTCCTAAATATCGGTGAAGTAGTAAAAGTCACTGATCTGTTAAAACGTCAGTCATGTATAGTAAATTAGATTATACATGGTGGCACATGAAAAAGTAGCCCAGTGTGTCAATGTCAGTAAGAGTTTTTATTAGCAATAAAAGAATAACATACATTATACTACATTTGAAAAGTTTTGTTGTTGTTAAAGAATGATAGATCCCAGCTGCCATTGGTGCTACCATGATCGCATGACTGCTTGATGCTGCTAAAACCAGGACCGGGCTACCTATCCATAGGTGGGGCCACTTTTTTTGTGCCCACTGTCTATTTAGATTCTGGAATGTGGACTTAATCTACTAAAGGGATAGGTCTCCCAAGAATTAATGATGCCTTTACAGACCATGTGCTCTCTATAGCTTAGGAAGTAATGTTGCAGGTGCATTTGATGCAAGGAGTCTGTAAAGACTCTTTTGCACCTGATTGAGAATCTTTTATACTGATGAATGTTAAAAAAAACCTTATTTTATGTGGCATTGATGTAAGAAGCTAATGGTGCCAGAAGTTTTTGTCACTAAATAAGTTTTTATTTTAAGTCATGTGATGTGTTTACCCCATACCATTAATTAAGAATTTGAGAAGAGATCATAGATGGTGGGGTTAAGGAAATTTCCGTAAGTAAATCTGTGAGCGTTCCACATTGCAAACCTAATGCAGTAGTCAGTCTGCTGACTCAGCTGAAACCAGAAGGTATTCATAAGTGACTCCTTTTATATTATGAAAGTAGAACTACGTAGCTGATCATTCCATGCCGTAATATTAAACATGTTTGTGCAAAATAGGTGAGGCAGTTCTACTAAACATGGTGAATTACTTTGGTGTTGAGGTTCCGATGAGTGTTTGATACAACCAACACACTTCTGTTCACTACAGTAAAACTAAATTGCTTTCTTCCAGACTTCCAGTAGTGCTGTTCATGTGGAAGGAGAACAGTACAAACCTGCTGCAGCACCAGTGGGAAAGAAACAGCTGCACACCAACTCATTACCACAGAAATCAGGCATAATGAAACAGACTGTTCCCGGAACTTCTGTGTCAAATACTCCAAATAAAAGTCTGCCACAACCAAAGCAGTCACACAGGTAGATGTGTTTCATAAACTACATCACTGTCTGAATGTGAAACGTTAAAGACATTAGTCAAAACTGGCTGTGAGCCCCACCAGTTGATTTCTGCAATGGGTACAAGGAGTTCTTTCCATGGGTGTAAATTGGCCAGGTGATGAAGCTATCACCCATATTTCATCTAGTGACGGTAGAGGTTAAGGTTCTTTAAAGCTTCTCCTGTCAGTAAATGTGTTGCAGTAATCATGAGGAAATTTATCAGAAAGAGTGAAAATAACTAGTTAAATTTTTTACCAAATGATTTCAGTAACACAGGAGGATGTGAAAATATTCACAGTAAACACAGTGAAGAGGACCCTTCAGAAAGAGGTCCATCCAATAGGTTTGTACTTGAAGATGGAACCACAACCAGCTTCCAAAACACTGTGTTTTAATTACAATGGAACTCACTTAAGACCTCCTTAATTAAGAAGGTTTCCTGCCAAGTATGTCAGGATAAAGAAGCTCCAAAGTTTTCCCTTATGATCAACATACATATACCCCTGCTTAAGAAGCACAAAAAGTGCATGGAGAAATGAATTTTTCACTGTGTAGTATATTTTCTTTACCAGAATCATTAACAGTTTTCCCAGGTTTCCATTCATTCAGTCCACAGCATTGAAAGGATACTCTCAGTTCACTTGGGTTCATCTCCAAGGTCATTTCCACGTGAGAGTCGCACAGTAGATGAACACAGCCTCGTGGCACGGTAGTGTAGAGCTCAATTCACATACTTCTACTGTGACACAGACTGCAATCAGTTCACACTGTGCCTGTATCACTTTTCCATCACCATTGTTGCTACAACCGTCCTTGTGCTTCTGGCCACACTGCCGTTAACATTGTTTAGTAGTGTACCTGTCTGGAGAGGTTTAGATTATATCATGACATTGTGGCAGCATAATGCTGAAGGCTTGGTCTGTGCATGGCCCAGCAGCAGTGTGCTGTTGCAAACCAGAAATTGACTCAGAGCAAGTTGCATTCCACATATAATACATTTAAATTATGTTACTGGTGTGAAAACTTGAGGCAGACAGACCCTGTGGCAAGCATCATATGTCCGAGTCCCCCTCATTGCAATCAGCCAAGTCCCCTGTCAATTTCAGGCTTTTCAAACATACTGATTCTAGTTTTCAGTGACTTCTAGCCGCACATATTGAGGAGTTTTTAGAATCGCTAAAGATGTCATCACCATCCTTCTTGTCTGTTACACTTTCTCTCATGCATTGTACAGCTGACCAAGTAGCACTGTTCTGTAATGGAGCGCATTGCAACTGCTCTGTACTTTAATTTGAATAATTGGAGGTATTCATCCTGTAGAGTGTGAATTACTGTACACTTGATCAACATGGCCACCACTGCTCATAAAAAACGCGATGTACTAGCACGACGTTACCACTATCTGTGTTTAACATCGGATGTTGAATACGTAAAACATCAAAATCTGTAGATGCATCCCTGTAATGTGTGGGGGAAAATCACACGATGGAGCAGCAAAGGTTTTAATCTGGAACTTGCTCGGGTTGCTTCATTTCATTGCTTATTGTGAATTGAATGCTTCATTGAATTGAGTTTAAAGCTGAATTAAGTTTACAAAAAAAATTATTTTATTGATTTCGTAAAACACCTCCCTGAACATGATAAACAAAGAGGATGGTGTTCCAAATGCACCTTGCACCAAAGTTGCTTAAGAACTAGTTACTCCTATGAGACATTTTACTGTCGACATGTTTGGAAAGTCACATACAGGTGAGAATGTGTTAAAGACTGCTGCATGGACATTGTACCTTTGAAGGTGAAGGCAACATGTTTTTTGAAATGCCGGGAATCTCCCAGCAACGCTGCATCACATCCTAGAAGACCAGGATTGTGTGTTGTTTTTTATTTTTTAGTTTTATTTCCCAGAGGTCATATTTAACCCTACTCACATAAAATGTATGAAAATAAACGGATATGTTTGGTGCTAGCCCCCATTGCTTCATGCAGTCTCAGATGATTGTTGCACCTTTAAGAAATTCAGTTCTTCAATATACATAATTGTTTGTTGTTACCTTTCATCAGTTCTGGATAATCATTACATGGGATTATTGTACATACCCAAAATAAATTATATCCAGTGACTATTATATTTCTCTGTACATTAATGCCTGTTGAATATGAATGTAAAAATTCTGATTTCCATAGCTGGTAGTGTTATGGCATCTATTCTCTCTTTGGTTGATGGGATGGAGAGACATTGGAAGTACAAGATCACATTTGATCTTTCCATACAGAATACCTTCAAAGCATAACCAGTAACTACAGTATAGTATCTCCAGAATTAAAATACTGAAACAGTGCGTGTGAGAGTCATGGTAATGGTTATGAGAGTGGAATGATTCAGTTTACTGTGTTACTGGGAGTAGCTGAATTGTGTTGTGATGCATTTTGCCCATTTGTGAACTTAATGTGATCCCTTATTTGTGGAATGAAAATAAAAGGAAATTTCTTGTTCAATAATAAAGTGAAATGCCAACTTGATGCAACTAGGTAATTTTATTGATGTATTCCTAGCTCTACATGTTCCGGGCCCATACACCCATCAACAGGAGCATTAGACCTTGAATTGCAGCATACGGTTTTCTGCACCGAGTTTTTGGATGGGTGGTGGTCCTGAGAGCCGCTGTGTAGGTCGTGTGTACGGTGTGGATACGGCACCATACACACAACCTACACAGCGGCTCTCAGGACCACCACCCATCCAAAAACTCGGTGCAGAAAACTGTATGCTGCAACTCAACATCTAATGCTCCTGATGATGGGCATATGCACCTGAAACATGTCGATCTAAGAATACGTCAATAAAATTACCGAGTTGCATCAAGTTGGCATTTCACATTATTTCAAGAGGAAGATGCACGGTCAAACAACCCTCAAGTTTCTTGTTCAGAAATTAAATCATTATCTGTCCCGACACAACTATATTCTATTTATTATATAGAACTACATGTTTTGACCTCTCTCAGGTCATCCTCAGGAACACAATTTAAACCAGTTGATTGTATGTGCCTGACTGGCATTGACAGCTTTTACAAATGTCATCCCATCACATTTTAATAGTATAAAAATTAAACTGATATCTGTTCAAACACAAGTAATTTCTGTTTGTTTTATAGACGTCCATTTTTCAACCTATCTCTGGTCAGACTTGTATTTCTGCATAATAAGGAGAATTTAGTTGTGGTGGGACAGATATTGATTTAATATTAGTACTATTAACAATATAACAGGGTGGCATTCATTTAAATTCCTTATTGTAATCAGGTAAATATACTGCATTTCTCTGGGGCAAGAAGAAATGTACATTAAAAGTGGATAACGTAGGAACCCTGGAATGATTTTTCAATGACTCTCTTATTCATATGGTGTAAGAAATCTATATAAATACATATCATACTTTTGGTCTCATTTTTTCTGCAGCTGTCAGGTCTCCCCCCCACACACACACACACACACACACGTGCGCGCAGTGGTTTCATTTTAGGCGCATTCACAAAATGGCTGAAAGTAACTATTAGCTTCATCATGTCTGTCCATCTGTCTGTCTGTCCCCATGGAACAGCACAGCTCCACTGGACAGATTTTCATGGAATTATATTCGAGTAGTGTTAGACACTGACAAGTTTCATTAAAATCTGACAAGAATAACAGGTGCTTGACATGAAGACCAATAATACATTTAGAGTCATGTTTCACACATTTCTTCTTAGGATGAGAAATGTTTCAGACAATAGTTGTAGAGAAAATTGAAACACATTTTATACTTAGTGGCTTTTTTTTTTTTGACAATTGTGCCATTTGTGAGTTTGTGTGGAAAAATGCAGTACAGCCGGACAGGACATAGATGCCAGCATGACACATGCTCATTGCATGCTGGAAACCTAAGGCTGCAAACACATACTCAGAATATGTAACACTTATTGCTTTTCCACTGCAACAATGGTTGCATGAACATGCCTCAGTGTTACATTGAACATACATTGCCTCTTGTTCAGATCTGCAGTTGATGGTTTGAAAGTTAAAATGCAAGGGGGCGGCGAGTTCAAGGAGAGGATGATTGGTGGGGATTACTCTCTGACCATTGTCTATCATGAATTGGCTGAGCAGTATGCAGCATTACTCAGAAAACTGGCAGACATGAAAGATGCATGTGAGAGTGATACAGTAGATGTGAAGTATAGGTGAGTAAAGAAAGCATTCCTTACATTTAGACTCTTGAAGTCTGTTATGCCAGCCTTCATACAAAAATGCAGAGAGGGTGGATTAAAGAGTTACGCTGGGAAATGAATAATTTCAAAAGCTGTCTTCCTCTAGCATTATTTCCTGTAGGTGATGGGTCTGTGTATGAAAAGCCACCAGATGTCTATCATCCTATGCTATCAGGTGGATGTTACAAGCCAAGTAGCGCTGAACAGATTTTTATGAGAATTTTACAAACATTTGTTCAGACATTTCAGTTTTGGTTAAAATTACAAAAGTAAGAAACAGTGTTACATGAGGATTCATGTCACAACTTCCATGAATATCTTAGGAAAAAATTGAAACACATGGTATTGGCAAAATTATTCAGAGTTTTAAACATGGACCTGATTACTGCAGAGGGGTGGCATCATTGGTTATTGTGTGGCTGTGAGTGGGTTCTGCATTAAGTTTGACATCCCATATAATGAGCAATAACAGATTATTTGAAACATATGCCTGACTATCCTTCCACTTGAGAAATAAAGTCATGATTGAATTTACATTGTGTGGCAAAGTTCTGTTTTTATAGTGCTGTATGACACCTATATTTAATGAGATAAGAGGCCTGCATTTTCTTTCTTTTAGTCTGTGTTGTACCTGTGAAGAGTAAAGCTTGAATACGAATTGTTTATTCATTTGCTACTAAGTTAGTTTTGTTTTTTCCTTAAATCTAAATTTTTAACCATTAATACTGAATAAGTTTTGTGTGAATTTATAATGTTTGTTTACCAAAAGGATGAGCCCATTGTAGTCTTAGTTGTTATTACTTCAGATGATTTCAGTGATGATATTTTCACTGTGTAAAAGGTGGAAAGGCACCTTTACAATAATTCAGTGTATTAGTTTATGCTGGAGATACCAGTTTTACGCTATTTATAAAAGAGAATCAGAAGCTAGCGATCACAGTATGTAAATAGTAGTGAAATACAATTTTTTTTGTTTTATTTTTCAGTCCTAATATTGGAGATATGGTTTTAGCTCCTACTGCACGTAAAAGTGCAAAAGATGGTAGTGAATGGAACAGAGCACGTATTTTGTCTGTTGGTAATTCTGGTTTGTATCGTGTCAGTTTCTGTGACATTGGGTGCACAGGAACTGTGAAGGTTGTAAAGCAGCTGTCTGAGGAATTAGCATCAATTCCAGAATTTGCTGCTAGGTGCAGTATTATTAGCTGTACCAAATCCAAGGAGAAACTGTGGTCTGATGTAAGTATAAATACTCCACTTCTACACTTGTTGATAAATTGTGGTTTTTCTGTTTTATTTAATTCTCATTGTTAACTACATACATAATCTAATAGCAGTATGATAACGAAGCAGAAATGCAGGTACATTTTGAGTTCTGTGTTGGATGCAAGGTAATACTGAGAGGTGCTGCTGCCACGGGACAACAAAAATAAGAATGTACAAAACAACAATAAGACCAGTGGTGCTGTGTGGCTCAGAAGCACGGTGTTTAACGGCAAATGGTGAGGAAAATGTGCGTATTTGGGAAAGGAAGGTGCTGAGAAAAATAATTGGTCCAATATGTGTAGCAGGATACTGGAGGAGCAGAAAAAATGAAGAAGTGAGGCAATTATATGGAGAATTGGACATAGTAACAGAAATAAAAAAGGAAGATTGAGATGGCTGGGACATGTGGAGAGGATGAGTGAGGAAAGGGTGGTAAAGAGGTCATATCAGAACACTCCAGAAGGAAGGAGGAGTGTAGGAAGACCAAGGTTAAGGTGGATGGATGATGTGAGGGAGGACCTGAGGAGGATGGGTGTCACAAACTGGAGGATACGTGCACACAGAAGAGACGACTGGAAGATGGTCATGAAGGAGGCCAAGGTCCTACAAGGACTGTAGAGCCAT
>Ga0131853_10004423_pt1 | contig 25212 bp, 14 predicted proteins | sample TergutLab28metaG_FD_92764 | JGI IMG/M metagenome (GOLD analysis project Ga0131853, IMG submission 92764) | Labiotermes labralis P1 segment gut microbial communities from Petit-Saut dam, French Guiana - Lab288 P1 (version 2) (version 2) | ecosystem: Host-associated > Arthropoda: Insects >... | reverse complement strand
ATTTATTTTATACAAACAATCAGATCCACAGTATTCACACAATATTTAAAACCAACTTACATCCACCAACAGCTAACTTAACAAAGTTTCAAAAGGGAGTGTACTACTCGGCAATTAAAATTTCTAACAACCTTCCTCATGAACTCAAAGACTTAGCCAATGATATATTACCGTTTCAGAATGCTTTAAAGAGGTTTTTACTTGCAAAATCCTTTTATAATAGTAAGGAATATTTTAATTATCAGAGATGTTCCATTGAAATTTAAATGAACAATTAGTTTCAAGTACTTTAACCTTTATCCTGCTAATGTGGAGAATATGGTGAGCTCCTAATAATGCCAGCAAATGGCAGATGGGATTTAATTCGGCGTTTGAAGGGTTAATGCTGTACTTTATTTATAGCTAAGATTCTTCCAACTCTATATGTATTATATTTGTATGTAAGTGACAATGTATATATCCACAGGATTTTATCCTAATTTGGATTTATAGAACGCAAATAAATTTCAGTTACAAGTTACAATTACAATTATATATAATGCAGGTGCACACCCATCACAGGGGGGGGGGGGGGTGACTGTGAGGCTATACATAATTTATGTTTGATTTTGAAAATTATGTTACACAAATCATGTCTGAAATATAATAATTACATAACACTGTTTGCAACTGCATTTATATACATACAAATATAATTACATGTTCGGTGACTCGCACACCTAATTTAAATCACACAGTCTATTCTTCTTGTTTCTTGTAATTTCATCTAAGATATCCTAAGTTTTTAAATATGATTTTTCAAATTCTGCTGTACAGTTCACCAGTTGATTTCAGTGACTGATTTTGGCTCAGGGTTAAATCACATATAACATTTGATATCATCATATCTTAAAAAATCCATGCTTTTGAAATTTCGATTTTGGGGGTGCAACCCAGTGGCCCCCACCCATCCTTAGGTGCGCCCCTGATATAATGGTGCAAGTAAACAATACAATATAACATATACGATCAATAATACAAAGCTGTAGTGTGTATATAACAATATTACAATTAGTAGCGATATATAATATACAACTACATGTTTCAGCCCTGTATTTAGGCCATCATCAGGTTGTCCAAAGAACTTATTAAGTGACTACACAGTATGTTTGGTAATTTTGGTAGGGGGACGAGATCTCTTCTTATATCATAAGTTGTGGGATTAGTAAAAGTTGAAACGAACATGTTAAGGGCTTACATCAATTGTGAACATCTTATAATTCTAACATGCAAATTACATAGAAAAACCATCGTACTGAGATGTTTCGTCAATTTCCAACTTCATGGTTTGTGCAAAACATACAATAAATTACATATGCTATAAGTGTGTATTATAGTAGGTATGTATTAATAATTTCAGTTCTTGAATAGTTCCTTGTCTAGGCGGGCTATTATTTCCTGTATTCTTATCTTCGTGGTTGCGCAGTGTGGCCGGGATCCCCCAGGTGGATGGGTATGGCTTAAGATCTATTATTGTCTCCTTCTCTTAGGAGGGGTCTTCAGTATTGTGGGTCAGCTACCTGTGAATATATGTGGTAAGTGATGTTGACAGAGTGTGTGGTTTCTAGTGTCACAGGGAGTTACATAGAACTAGGTATTTTTACTCACATGTCTGTCGAGTTGCCATTGTTGGAGGGGGCTATTGTGTAGAAATTGTGGTCTTCTTCATTGTAACTATTGTGTATTCGTATGAGTTCACTGTGTCGCGTGGCATAAATATTCGGTATTTCACTAGTATAGTTGTTTCTTGTTGGTTGAAAGGTTTTCCTACAATGAACACAGTCGCATTATCGATATCACATATTTGTATGCCACTCACCATGTGTAGCTAACATATGGTCACTGTTCCCTTATCATATATTACTGAGTTGTGTTATCACTCTTGTGTGAAGGTCGTTTCTGTAGTTCAGATCTGCGTGAGGAAGGCCAGGCAGGCGTGGTGGCACCAAGCTTGGTATGTACTAATGTGGAGGTGGTCATAGTGTTCAGGTCTGTCTGTTGTCAGGGTGGGTTGGTTTTATGGACGGTGGGTCTTAAGGAGGACGTCAAAGATAGCATTTGGAAAGATAGTTTGGTCATCATTCAAGTGGTTGTTGGTTATGGATTCTGCGTGGATGTGGAATCTCTCAGTAGTGTTAAGGTGGGGTCCTTTTTTGTGGCGGTGTAGTACTTGCATTATTTCGTTCATAGGGCTGATGGAATGGCCTCCTTCCTTAAGGTGTTTTGCGAAGCTGTAGGTTTGGTTATTGTTTCAGAAGGCGGTTTTGTGTTCTTTGTATCTCTTGGAGAATCGTCTACCAGTCTGTCCGATGTGAGCTTTGTTGCAATCGGGGCAGGAGAGTTTGTATGCTCTGGATTGTGAGTATATGTCAGGGGTAGGATTTTTGTGGGTGAGTAGGTTTCCTATAGTGTTCTTGGTGCAGAGGGCAATCTTAGGGTCTGTTTGTCCGAAGATGTTTGTGATGTATGAAGTTTCTCTATCTATATATGTAAAACTGGCCCATTTTTTTAGGCGTCTTAGGGTCTTTTGGTTTTGCTGGTTTAAGGATGTGGGGTTTGTTGGGTTTGATGAGGAAGGAATTGTTCTGTAAAATGTTATGGATGATGTTCAGTTCGTGTTGGTATTCTTTGTGCTGTAGGTTATAGGAGTTTAGTCTATTGAACATGAGTCTAATTGCAGCATATTTGTGGTGTGTGGGGTGGTTGGAGGTGTAAGGTATGATGTTGTGGGTAAAGGTTGGTTTCCTATATATGGCAGTTCTAATGTTTGTGGGGGTTCATTGTATGGTAATGTCAAGGTAGTTCAGGGCATGGTCTTTTTTTGTTTCCACTGTAAATTGTAATTTAGGGTGTAATGCATTGAAGTCCATAAGGATGCTTTGGATGCTAGTGTGGTTTGAATCAAAGATTAGGAAAATATTGACATATCTACAATATTTGATAATGTGGTGTTTGTGTGTAAGGTGTACCAGGTGCAGGTGTTCCAGGTGCTGTAGAAAGATTATGGAAATTAGGCCTGAGGATGGGGCACCCATTGCAAGGCCGTCCTGCTGGATTATTATGTTCTTGTTGTGTGAGAAGTAGTTTTGTGTGGTGATAACGTTGTACCACCTAAGAATTTCTTGCTGTGTTTGTGAATCTACAAGTTGGTGTTTCAGCATGTTGGTTAAGATTATCTTGGTCTCTGTCACTGGTATGTTGGAGTATAAATTCGAAATGTCTAAGGAAGCAAGGGTGTAGTGTGGTAGCATTGGGTTGTCATTAAGGTTTTGTATCAGGTCGTGGGTGTTTCTTATGTTGAAAGCTTAGGGTAGAGTTGACAGGTGGTTGATCCTATTGGTAAATAGTTTGGAAAGAAGTATGCTGGGGCGTTGAACCAATTTACAACAGGTCGGATCGGTTGGTCCTGTTTGTGTATCTTTATTACTCCTTTGATGGAGGGGTTCATATTTATGTATTTCCACTAGCTGTCTTTTGGTATTAAGGTCTTGCTTTGTTTCACCGTGTTTCTGACTCGGGTCTGGAAAGTGTTTGTAGGGCCTGTGGTGACTGTATGGAAGTTGTTGTCACTTATAAATTTTTCAATCTTGATTTTGTAATCGTTGGTAGGAAGAATAACTATGGAGTTGCCCTTATTGGCCCGGGTTATCGTGGCGTTGGTCTCTTGTAGTTTTGCTTGAATTGATTTTATCAATTTGGTTTCTGGGTGTGGTTTGTGGGAGGGGTTTTGCTGTTGTAGTTTGCCAATATGGTCAGCTACTAGCTTTCTGTAAACATTCTGTTCACTGGATGGTAGTAGGGTAATGGCAGTTTCAGCTTCTAGTGCCAAATTCTGTATCCAGTTCTTCGGTTTAGAGTGTAAGTTGTACTTTAAGCCCTTTTGAAGTAATGCTGCATCACCATTGGAGAAACGGATGTTAGTATTATCTATAAGTCTTGGGTAAAAGGTATGTGTCTTATGTGGAGTTTTAGTTTGTGTTTGTGTCAAGTGACTTAGTTTATTGTCTAAGGTTCTGTATTTGGTCTTGGTTTCTTTGCCAAGTTTTTCTTCAATCATGTTGTAAATGTATGGCCAAGTGTTTTTCCATGTGTTTGCCAAAGCTGTGTGTAGGTAGTATATCTGTTGGTTTAGTTTCTGTTTTTTGGAGTGTAAATATCTGATTTCATCCTTAATTCTTATGGCAGGTATTCTTTGTTGTGTGTGTTTGTGGGCTGGGGAGCTGTTAGGTACCTTTATGTTGGCGTAGTTGGGAGTTGGCTGTTTTTTAAGGCATTGTCTATTGAAGTAGATGCTTGCGTTACAGTCTTCTCTTTAAGTTCTCATATTGACGGATGGAGCCTTGACTGGTGCTCATAATCTTAAGATACAAGATCAGTATTTTTGTTCAGTGCCTTATTGTTTCAGTATCTTTCAATTCAAATTATTTTCCAAGGCCTTAATATCCTGGCATAAAACAGTGTCTGCTGGCTTTTTGCTTCAAAGTAATCACTACAAAACTAGTAAAAACATGAGAGGTTTGTTGCTTAAGGTTCTGTGCTTTAAAAACCAAACGCCTTAGTCAATGTAATTTTGATTGGTAACTACTTGTGTATTACAGATGACTCAACTTCAGTGATTATTCATTCCACTGTGTAAAATCAAAACACAAAACACAAACTGAGCACTGTCTTAGCCTTCATCAAGCAGCAGTACTACCACCACATAGTCTCAATCTGATAAGATTTTATTGTGATATTGTGGGCAGTTACTAGGATTCTGGATGAACATTTTTAAGGGTTGTATATGGAGGTATTATGTTCCTCTGAAATGTTAGTAACATTGCGAGTATTCATATCCATCTGCCAGACTGCGCCTTATCACATCTTGGAAGACTGCTATTTCATCCTAATCTTGTATTAATTTTGCATCATCACTGTATCTAATTTTTGTTGACATAAAAATAATTCACATGAAATTTGTAGGTAATATTATGTGTTGCCTTATGAAGTTTATCATTTTTAGTTCTAGTGGTTCATTATTTGTAGTGTGAAACAGGAATCTGTCAAACTATACAGTACATGTTGCTGCATATGTATGCACAGCCTGCTGTTCTGGTATCATCAGCAACAGAAAATAAAGGGCTGTGACTGTGCAGTAATCTTCACTAGTATGATGTTTGTGTCTGCTTTTATTAAAATGTCTTGTGGCTCTAAAGTTGTTGTAGGATACACCAATGTGATACCCTAAGCTTGTCCCTGTGAAATTGCTGACAGAGGCTACTTACCACTGATGTTTCATGTAACTTTACAGAGTCAATAATACTTGCTCTTCAGAATAGGATACAGAGCCCAACAGTGGGTAACAGATCCTTCTATTAAGTTACCAGAGCTGAAACCAGCAGGAGTAGCTGCCAATATATTGAATAAACAGTCACAGGAAGCCGACAGAGGGTGGTCCTCCAGTTTGGGGGTTGGGTGAGGTGCTAACAACTCCTCACTGTAAACACTGGTGTTGTTATGAAACAGGTACATGTTTCTCAGGCCTGGACTGATCCTTTGGAATGACGTAAGCTGTGGGAAAGGGACGTGAGATTTGGTCCATGGACTGTAAGGAGCCTAAGATGGATCTTCATGAAGTGGGATGGGGGGGGCATGGACCAATTTGACCTGGCTCAGGACAGGAACAGTTGGTGGGCACTTGTAATGCAGTAAAGAACCTTTTGGTTCTGTCAAATGTACAGAGTTTCTTGACTAGCTGAGAACTGGTTAGCTTTTCTAGAAGGACCCTGCTCCATAGAGTAATAGTAGTAGCAGTAGTAGCAGAAGCTAGCAGGGTGATGGCTGTATTCTGTGTAATTTCCCATTGTCCATACCACAACATGTAAAATGTGACCATTGCCATAAAAACACGTTAGAGCAGTCCAGTGGTCTAAAATAATCTGCTGTTTCCTGTATGCACTAATATATATATATATATATACATATAGTCTATTATATTTTGGACTTGTAATATATTTTAGATTAATTTATGCAGTGTTTTTAAATTTCCAGGTAGTAGCATAAATTCAACTACAAACACTCCACATCACTCTAAGATTCTATTGTTTCAGTTAATGCCAATGAAATCTTTGGGATTAAAATGGTTTGAAGAGAAGTTCGCCTAATGAAACCCATTTTTATGTTTATTCCTATTACCCAATGCATCTGTAATAAAATATGACATGAATCATTAATTTCAAGTTAATTTAAAACATAAATCAACTTCACATATTTCCTCAAACCTGAAAAGTTGTGAATTCATCTCATTGTATTCATATGTTTTACAAAACTATAATAAGGAGAAGAAAGTCCAAAAATTGGTCCATGTACATGTACATATGTGCACAGGCAAGGAGGAAGGAATAAAATCTCTCTCTTATGAAGTTCCACAGTGGTATAACATTATCGAGGAATTATTTAGATACATGGACATTTCAGTCTCTCTTGTCAGATTGTCTGCTATATCCTTAAATTATTATTGTTCTAATTCTCTAATTTTTTGTTAATTGTATATTACTTTCCTTCGTCATTTATTTAATGCTCTGACATTTTAAAATTTTGTTTGAAGTGCCATAAGATTGCATATGAATCATAAAATTATGATTTCATTCTTATATTAATTAACAACATGTATATAGACACAGTTGACGCTGAAGCAAATTTAAGCTACGTTGTATCTTTTGCCCACTAAACCCTATTTGTGCAAATACAGAGCTATTTATAGCAGTTAACATAGGGAAATGCATATGCATGTTACTAACACATACCTTACCTATCACTAAAATAATGATCTGGGAATACAATAGTGTACAACATATCTAACCAATCCTGCATTCTTTTTCTCTCTCTTGTTTTCTTCCTCTTAGCAGTTTTCAGACAACCAAACAAGGCATTGTAGACCCTATGTTATCCATATGGGGCCAACAGATGTTTGTTAATGAAGACACTGACCAGTAAGTCCACACAGATACAGTATATACGCGGTATAATGTTTTCAGTGGGGGAAGGCCTGCTTCTCAGAATCAGTATTACAAACTTAAGTCTGTATTCAGATGTATTTTTCTTGAAGGTTCTGTGATACTATGAAACTTTGTGATTGCCCTGTATGCATTTATTGATCTCTGTGCATTTAAACAGCCTACATGTTTAAATTTGGGTTGAGTCCATCTTTTCACTTTTACCATGGAAGTTTATTGATTGATTCTTGGTTTGTTCAATGACACTTTTTTCTTGGGTGTGTCAAAGACTTGCTTCTTCCAGGTATTGAATGTGATAACAGGCAGATTTAAACACACACAGCCAAATTGTTGGTATCTAAGTCCAGTGTTCTTGAAGTTGGGGCTGATACTGGAAAGTCTAAAAAATGTGCATTGTCACACACTGATCAAGTTCTGTCAGATTTGATCCAAGCACTCATTCTAAACACCCTCCACCCAAGCCCCCCCCCCTCCCCCATGGGGTGAAAAGCCGAATTGCGTGCCCTCATGAAACTATATATAAAATTTTAGTTCTATCTGTATTCATATTTAAACTTCTTAGAAATATGAGGGTAGTGCAGTAATTATTGAAACATAACACTGGTTTCAAATACATAAAAAGTCATATCCACCCTCTTTCTATCAATGTTACTTTTAGTCTGTAAGTAGATGTGTATGCAATCATCACTGTCAATTCTGATATAACAACATTTACTACAGACTGGATTAGGTCAAATGTAACATCTACAGGTTACATATTTAGTGCTGTAGTTTTAGGAATGAATTTGAAGCCATTCACATACTTTAAATTTGCATACAGGGCTTTTTTCATATTCACATAATTCATGAGAGGTGTCTTGAAGTTCATTATAGAACCTGTATTTTTAAGTAACTGTTATTCGCAATAAAAAGAAATCATTGATATACTAACATGGTGGCCTTCCTCTAATTAAAACACTATAAACATCATGTGAACATTTCATAACAGTCAGTTCTACACATTAGGATGCGTGGGACATTCAACTCCCAAACAGTTTCTCCTGTGTATGCAGCTTGAAGCATGTATGAAGCATCAGAATGTAAATATTTTGTGTATGCAGACACAAAACAAATGAGCATGCTTGTGTGCACACTGAAATACCTAATCATTTTTTGTATTTGCAGTATGATTTTGTTCATGTATTTATAATGCAACAAATTTTAAGAATGAGTGGGAATGTAATTTTTACTCAAAATTTTCATAGTCATACTGCCTGTAAACTTACAAGCAGTCTCAAACAGCACTTCTGTGAAGCATGATTTGATATGTTTTCTTACATAATTTGTTAATTAAAAGATACATTTATAGAATGAATTTCATGTAAATTAAGATGTAGTAGTGGTTTATTTTATTCCATTCTGTGGCTGTCTTACATCAAAATCAGTTAAGACCAGTTTTTACTTATTGTTACTGAAGTTCTGTTGGTGTGATTTCTGATATAAATCAAAAAATTATGCTAAAAATTCATAAATGTGCTTCAGGAGTCTAAGTTCAATGACAATAGAAAGCAGTTGCAATGAACCTTGTTGCACAAAAGAATTAGATAAATAAGAGAATTATTGTCAGCTCTGTAAGTTCATGAATTGAGCTGTGTGCTGTAACATCTTATATAATCACATCTTATATAAAAATGGCTGCATATACAGCAGTATATTGAAGCCTTCTTTCAAAGCATGTGACACATAGTCATAAGTATGCTATGTATATGAATAATGCACTCTCTTTCATAAGTGGCAGTGGGTACCATTGCTCATATGTCATAGTCTGGGTTAATAAACCCATTCATCTTCTCTGTAATGACTTCTTTTTATTTCTCCACAAATGTCAAGCTGTAAGTTTGAAACTGGCATGGGTATGGAGGCCTTTATTAACAAAATACTGATGTGTTTTAACAACAAGATGAAAGGAAAAAAACAGAATAGAATATTTCCTCTCACTCTGCTATTTTGAGTTTCCTCAATGTTGGTTTTTATAAAAATATATTTAGATTGCTGATAGTCCTGTAATTCAGTCCACACAGTAGTTTTTGACCCCCAGCCACAAAATTGGGTCAGACTAGCATAGCATCCAGACCCAGGGTTTTAACTACCATAAGTGGCCTACATAAAAAATGCTGCTCGCAAAGACCCAGCAGATGGATAGAAGAAGAAATTAATATTGACCCAGTGCAGTTTCAGAACATAACATAATTCCTTTTTCAGGTTATAATCCTGTTTTTATAATCACATGTGCAGCATGTTTGCACAAATTGATTACCTTACATCATAATATCAAGCCTTCTAATCACATGGAGCAGCGCAGTTCCCACTGGTCAGATGTTCATGAAATTTCATATTTGCAACTTTTACTAAAATTTGTTGACACTTTCTGATTTTGGTTAAAACTGTACAATAATAACAGATGCTTAGCTTGAAGACTTATGAACATTCATGTGATTTGTCTTTATAATGGAAACAGACTGTTTTTTGTGAGGTACAAACTAATGCCTGAAAAACACCTGATGATCTGAACATCTCACATTTGTGAGCCAAGTACAGGCAATGGAATATGCCACCATTCGTGAGATATGGCACAGCTAGTGAGGCCAGAGAAACATGTGACTATTTAAATATGTCATCTCACACAAGAAACAAAAGAGATCAATTATGACATTTACACTGCATTGAGAGTATTCATGAAGATTAGGAACAATAGGAAAAGCAGGGACAGTTACAGAGTGAATGTACCAAAAGTGCTACACCATGCAGACATTTCTTACTTGTTATTCTGTGGGTGTTGTGTTCCATTGTTGTACCATATACAGGATATAGTGAGGTTTTTCTTGGTTTTTCTCAGCCCTTTCAAGCAGGTATCAGGTAATACCCCAATGAAGTCACAGCTGCTTCCTTCCCTCTTAAGTATTCAATAATTATGCTACCATATGATGCTTAAGTAATACATAGAACATAGTTTCATATGATGCATCTCATGACTGTAGGCATTGCATGCAAGATGAGATGCATAGTGACCATCCTTTTATAGCAATGCTGTCAGATTACATTTTGCATAACAGCAGGGCCACTATGAGGGAAATAAATGGTCATTAACATAGTTCCATATGTAGTAACATTTTATTTTCCATGCCAGTTAATGGGGCTTAGACATTTTGTGCTGTTAGGAAGCAGTTCCAGCACTGAGGCATTTGTTGTCAGGTGTACTGCATTAAGGGGTTACTGGTTCATAACATTCTGAGACATTGTTATAGTTCAAGGGTTGAAAAGCCCATTCCTTGGATATTTCAACCCTTGAAGATGGGACATCCACATTATCTTGAAACATTAAGAACAAGTTACCTAGGGATGCAGTGTCATATCCTAGAGGAACAGACACCTCAGCTGCACTGCTGCATAGACTAGAAGTTCGTGTATTTTAAGTATTGTTTAGCTTATGTCCTTCTTACTCTGTCTGGTACCCCACTGCTACAGTTTAAGGAAAGGCTCATTCAGTATCTCATTCATGTACCTGTGTACAGTCTGTTGCATTTGTGTGACTTCATTCTGTGCTTGACAGCATGTTGAAACGGGAATATGCTGTGCATTGCTGACTTGTGCCTCAGGGCTTGCTGCGAGATCTGAGGTTCTTATGGTAGTGGTCTGTCAATGCATGTGTTTTTGGGATCTGGTAGCTGTACTTTGGTTAACAGACACTAATGATTGAGAGGTATATGCTGTGTTGCTCTTCAGTTCTGGATTGAAAATAGAAATAATATGTTCCTAAAAAAATGTTGGTACATGGCATCTCATCCTAGCAGATCATGGTTGGAAGTTTTGGACTGGTTCTGTGTCTAAATATTCTGGTTTGCTCGAATGTAATGCTGCTGCATCTTTGGGTGGATAGTTCTCGATGTTTTACATAAACCAATTCCTTCAAAACTTCTAGAACACATCTGACAATATAGTGTCACAATGCAGAAGACTGGACTCCTGAATTTTCTCCTGTGAAAACCTCAGAACTCAGTTTGTGTCCTTTTTATATGCACCTCATGAATTAAGGCTTTTAATTACTAATAGCTTAGGGATTGCATATGAAACAGTTCTGCAAGTGGTGTGTAATTGTAAATATAATGTCTGAATGTTATGGGAATGTTGGATGGAAAACATGGAAATCTGAGCTGTTTTGAGAATGTTTTTGCATTTATGTCACAGGATTTTTTTGTGAATCGGTTTATTTTCTCACTGATTGATTCATTTGTTTTACATGTATGCTGCAGTTCTCTGTTTGTGCTTCCTGTCTCACATTCCGTCTGCTGATAAGCTGGTTGTGTTGACATATGTACTGCTTTATTTATTTCAAATGGCAGCAGATTCGTAACATATCACAGAAATATTTTTAGTACTTGGTCAGTAATACCATGTCACATGCAGTTACTTAATCAGATTAACTTACTGCATCTTTAACACTTTAACTGGTAACTAACTCTGTGGTGGAAGACTTTTCTTTAAAGCATTCCATCACCATGTTTAGAACATCTGTCTCTGGACACTATATTGAACCACCTGAACCAGTCTGCACCTTAACACACAATTTTTAAACGTAAATTTTAATGGTGTCTTCTCTCCCACAGTTACTTATGTGTTCCATAAGTGGTCTCTTCACTTGGAGTTCTGACCAAAATTTTGTAAGGATGTCATATCTTTCCCATGCATGCTATATACTATGCCCATTATTCCCTTTTTAATCATCCTAACAATCTAGGTGAAGTGTATAAATTATACAGTTCATTCTCAGGTAATTTTTTCTGTCCCACTCTCCCTTTTTCTGCCTTGTGTCTAAATTTTTTCCAAATGAACTTGTTTTCGGACACATTCAATTTATATGCCTGCCTTAGGATGAGAGACCAAGTTGCATGCTTATGTGAAGTGTCAGTTAAAATTACATTTTTGCATATTTTAGTCTGTATGCATTTTAGATAAGAAATGGAAAGCTATCAGAAAGTGTGTGTCATTTGCATGTTAGTACTAATAATAGTATCTGAAATTGAACACAAAGCTCTGTTTCACCCATGCATGTTTATGGCAATTTATTTATTTATTTATTTTTATTTATTTATTTATTTATTTTTTGCTCTTGTACTTATTTTTGCTGTTACTGGATGTCAGTATCACACTGCATAGTTTAGTAGATAGGCACCGAGGTCTGAGAGGGACCTGGTACCTCCCCAGGATAGAAGAGGCTCTTCTACCCTGAAGATGGAGGCATTAGGTTTTGCCGAAACACTAATGCCTATCTATCAAACTACATGCATTACATCCTAAAATAATGTACTGTGTACTTTTTTTTTCAACACATTGCATGATTTCACATGGTGAAATTACTGTGCCTGTAACAGTTAAACAAGTGTGAATTCCTAGCACTGTTGTTATGATAAAGTAGGTGATATGGACGGTTTTTGAATGTGGAATGAACAAAACTTTTTTCTTAGTCACCTTTAGAGTTACTTGTGCATTGGCCAAACACATCTTTAATTATTCTATGTGAATTGACTATAAGTTTCTTTTCAGCGTGTTCCTGGCATTTCTTTCACCCTTTATGAATCTATGGTAGACATGCATGTATTCACTTTGAGATTTGAAGGACACATAATTTAATGCTCAGATAACAGCACAACCCATATAGAAAAAAATATATACTGGCTAACCTCATACAATACAAAAATTCTCACATCTGTACCACACAGCAAACCAACATCTAATGCTATTAGCATTATCATTTTCCTTCAGTATGTGCTGAGTTCCATCATGGAGTTTATATATGTTATGTAAATGCTATCACCAGTTAAGTTTATTCAACAGATACTTTGCTAGTTTATAGAGTGGGTATTCCAGTCAAATAATTCTCATGTCCAATACTGGATCATTGTGCACTAAGGTGGTATGATACTAAGAGAGGAATATTGTGTTACTTTACAGTAGATGAATGTTAAAAGTAACACTTTTTGTTCCATCAGTGGTTCAAAATTGAGGTTGTTATAGAGTTATACATGGTCCTTCTTCAAGCAGTAACTCACACAAGTGTGTTCAAAAATGCATTTTCCTCAATTTGAGGTGAATGTATATCTGTACACAGCTCCACTGGAAGAGTCACACTGTCTGGTGGAAGAATGGTCACAAGTCAGATAAGTTTTGTGCTTCTGTCCCATCAGTGTAATGTACGAATGCTTTTATAGAGCTTTATAGTCTCTGTGGTGCAACTGGGTATCAGTTGGCTTTGTTGATTTCTTATGTGTTTCCTGTGACTGCATCTTGAACAGCAGTACTGAGACAAAAGAAACAAGTTCTATAGATTGGCCCCCCTCCACAGACTGTTATATTTGTTATTGCTCCCTGCAGCATATAAACCTATATTTTTCTCTGAAATCTAGCCATTATGTTCACAAGAATGGTGTAGCGATAATCACATGAAAACCGCCACAGATAGCAAGCACTTTGGGCCAACTGATGGAGCCAGATGAGGCTGGGTGGGAATGTAACTAAGCAGGAAGGATGAAGCTGTGAAAGCATTCCCATCATCCTTGGGACTTCTTTTCATGGTCTAATTGTAGTCTGAAGTTACAGGTAACACACAAAGCACTTCCTTTCTAAATACAGCATTTTGTATTTCTGTACTTATATTGCAGGAGACATAACAGAGGCACAAAAAAAAGTTTTACTTTTGACCACAAATTCTTACACTGTAAATGGTCACAAATTTCATGCCATTGCTCAAATAATTCTGAAGTCAATGTGACAGTTTAAAACATGTAAATTCTCCCAATATTCTGCAAAATTCCAATGTAATGGGGTGCGTTATCTATTGACTAACCATTTTTAAATAATGCTGTGGTGCCCTTGACCAGATACATAAAAATGTTTCTTTAGTTCCCACCACAGAATTGATAATGAAGACTGCATTTACCAGTCTGCGTTGCTTATTCTTCTATGGTCATACATTATGATTTAACATCAGCACATACTGGATTTCATAAAACCACTTACACACAACGTAAACTAACACATTGACACTTGGTGAGAGGTTAAAGGAACCAATGCCCTATCTAGCATAGTCAGCTGCAGGGGATGTCGATGATACCAGGACACATGAAGGATTATGTTTTGCAGTGCTGCTTGTTGATATGTTTCGCTTTAGACTGTCTGGTATAATATTTTGTGCCTTGTCACTGCATATACCATGTATCGTCTTGAGGTGAGGAGAGCCACGTGTAAGTTGTTCTTATGAAAGTCGTTGCTTGTGAGAAATAAGTATGTTAAAGTGATAAAGGATAATTCACCACATTGTTATAACTTATTTCCGGAATGCTTTTCCAGTGTTTAATTACAAATTTATTGTATTTGTTATCTGTCAGTATAAATTTCCATATTGTCGTAGTTATGTGTTGTCTGTCATCGTTCTGTATATTGAATTGAAGTAATATTTCTTTAGTTGAGTTCATTCTACATTTTTGTTATTGTGCATTGTCTATTTGTTATAATTTTAACTTTTGTGTTGTTTGATGCTTGTGACTGTTGTTAGACACAAGTTATGAATTGCATTCCAGGATAGCAAGAACTTTCTGCTTCAGTAACCGTGGGCACGGATTGTATTTGTGCTCACCCACAGAAGTACAAAAGTTCACAGTGTCTGCAGACTTCTGGTAAGAATTTTTCTCTTATGGTGTGTAAAACAGGGAGGAAGGTAGAAATACATTCTTGGTGTAGAAAATGCACTCCACATATGTTGTAACCTCACAGTGTGTGTGATTTGTGAGCAAATTGGGAAACAATGTGACTCACTGACAGTTCCACGATAACTTGGACATTTGTTACGAAAGTCGAACATTGACCTATCAGCAGTCAGAGCATGTACAAGGATAGCTGTGTTCCATCTCTGTGTTTGCAGGTCAATTTTATGTGAGAAAAATGTGAACTGGGTAAAATTGTGAATTTAGCAGTATTTGAGGCTTCCACAGCAATGCTGTTGAAGTCCTTGCTTTTTTGGGATGTTGCATGACACAGGTTGGTATTTGGCCTTGGCTACACTGCAAAACATTCCAGAAGAGTGAAGACCTCATGGTCAAATAAATACACAAGAAACTATAGCCCTAATTTGTGATTATGTAACTTATTTTTAAAAATCTACAGACATTTCTGAAAGCCGTATAGAGTTATATTTGCAGTCTGAAACTAAATTTGGAAATGAACAATGAGTGCATTATAATGGTGTTTGTTGTTTAATAGAATGACCAGAACTGGCAAATAAAAAGCATGGGAACTACCCTTATGGTGAAAAATGTTCCAAATATTGGTTATTTATAAAAGTTATACCTAAAGCTGACAAAATATAACAGTGCAACTGAGGTAGCGTATTTATTTTGAACTTCTAAATTGCTAGTACAAATTATGCAGGTGTGTGTAGGAGTGTTAATGAGAATAGGACAATATTGTACCCCATTTTACATTTACTGAGACAGTTGTACACAACAAAAAAGGCGATGTCTGGACACCCTGTTGTGTAGTGCTAATATACCCTCGTGTATGTACGCTCACTTCAAGCAGAAACATTGCTTCATTCCAGTTTAAGCCTGGCAGAAATGGTGGGAGAGCTGTTCCTACCTCATGACATGCCGGAACCTCCTAAAGAAGGTTTCTTTAAGGGACTATTTGGAGGTGGCATACGTTCTGTGGACAGAGAAGAATTGTGTAAGTTTACCACTTCAGTATGTCAAATTATGTGTTATCACAGCATAACACATTTGAGGTTGCAGAGAGAGGATGCAGCCCATCAGATGTGGATGGCACACTGACTAGTGGTGGTCATCCAGCTTGGTGGTTTGGAAAGATCTGACATCTTCTTACCACGGACCAGTTATAAATTTAACACAGTTCCTTCTACTTGAATGTTCTCTTCTGCACTACTTACCTCCTTATTTTCGACTTTGTTATGTCAGTAGTATTAGTATTATTATTAGTAGTATTAGTATTAGTAGTAGTAGTATTGGTAGTGGTAGTACTAAAAGTGACAGCAATGATAACAACAACAAAAACAAGAACATGGTGAACATGCAAATATTCAACACCAATGTATTTTCATATTGGAAACTGAAATGCTGTGCAATCATACATTTAAGCAAATGTGACTGATTGTACTGTGTTCCACATTCCATACATTAATTTGTATAATGTGTGTGAAGAACAAACCAAATGCACTTCATTCCACTGGTGTATTTTTATTGTGATATTTTCACCTACATGTTTTGGCCAATAATCTGGCCATCTTCAGTGTGACATTTCTGTTACAAGAATACAGTGTGATCAAATGTGTGAAATTACTACACAGAATTGAAATTCATATGATTACTGGTTAGAATTTAGTGTAGGTTGATAGTAAAAAATGATATAAAGTAAAGTAAAGTAAAGTATGGACTACAAATGTCAGAAGTTAAACGTATGTAAAATTTTGAGTGATGTATACAGTTGGTAGGTGTGGTGGGTTTTAGTCTGGATTATTTGATGCTGTGTTGTGTGCTGTGTTTAAAACACAAAATATTGAAGTACAATGACAACATATATTTCAATTTTAAGCGCTACATAATATTTATGGGGGACCGCGGTGGCACAGTGGTTAAGGTGCTGTGCTACAAATCGGAAGGTAACTGGTTCGATCCCAGCTGGTGTCATTTGAATTTTTCATTGACATATAATCCTTCCGATTGCACTAGGCCCTGGGGTCAACTCAGCCTCTAACAGCAATGAGTATCAGGAGTATTTCCTGGGGGTAAATGCAGCCGGTGCATAAGGCTGACAAACTTACCACCATCCTGTGCCATTGCCATGAAATCTGGGAACCTTAACTTCCTGGAACCCTCTGGGCATCTCCAGGCCCGTAACAGGACTGCTTTACATAATATTTATATGACATTCAGTTTGTAACATCTCACAAATTAAATATTTGTGCATTCTGTTTTGAGCTTTAAATATTATGTGTATAATGCCTGAGAATGGACAGTATGACTGAAGTATGTTGCACATGTTGATGGGACAAATAATATTTGTTGTGGTTAACAGTATGTGTTTATCAGTTTTTAATATGATGTACCACAATGGGACGATTTGTACAGAGAAAGTAATGGTACCATTGAATTAATAACTAATAATATTCTATACTCTCCATGTTCACTTGCAAGTGTTAAAGGTTAGTAGGCTTCAGAAGCTTGTCCCAGAACTTGGTATTCAGTTATTACCTTCCTTTCATGATTTTGTAAGGAACTGTATTGTGTTTGTATCAAAAACTACCCACAATATTTGAACATGTTCATGATATTTTATATTAAATAATGCCACTGGTCACAACCCTCCTTTGTACATTATAGTATTCTACCATTACTATGACCAGTAAGAATTTCTGCCATGGAAATGACACCACTACAACTAGGGTGCCTACATGCAGTGTAAAACATTATTATCGTTTTGTACATACTTTTGAAGGTTACGTTTTTTTAATATAATGTGTGCCAGTGTGACATTTGCATGCAATTTATTCATCCGATGATGATTATCTCTTATCTTTATGTATGCAATTTAAGAAAATAATTATTACACTTGTTCAAAGCCTATAATTTTGCTGCAAGTTTTAAGGCTCTCATAAAATGTTCATGAAGTTTCAAGTGTTCTGGGATATGCTATGGTGTAAATTTGTAAATAGGTATAGGTGATATGGAGGACTTTGCTGCTTCTGTCTTCAGGATAGTATGTAATTTAGGTTGTTCTTGTGTGAGGGTGTGAATCTTTTTGTCATGACTTAAGGGAAGAACATGGGTTATTGATATTTGAGAGTGTGGTGTCGAGAAGAATATTCGTACTCGAGAGGGAGGAAGTGACTGGAGGCTAAAGACAAAAGCATAATGGGGAGCCTCATAATTTGTACTGTCTGAATACTGTGAGGGTGATAAAATCAAGGATCTTGAGGTGTATGGCGTTCGCAGTGCACATGCGTAAGGAAGAGACCACATTGAATACTGAGGCATAAATTGGAAGGTAATTTTAAAATGGGTATGTACAGACATTTGTGACTTTAGCTAAATACCTTGATTGATCTAAGTAACCTGAAGAACACTGATATTAGTACGTCATTCATAACTCCTTCTTCCAAACATGCCTGTTGAAAAATTCTACAGCCTTGTTTTGTGTGTTAACATAATAACTGGAAACATTACAGCTGTGCAAATACTTCTATTTGTCATGTAGCATGTATATTCATGGAAAGTTTGGACACAAAATGGTTCAGTACGTTGCAAAATTACTATTATGTATTTACTGCTAGCCACATCATATAGACTGAGGTGTTTAAAGGCAAGTATGAGGCATAAATTCTTACTACTTTTTCTGTTAAAATAGAATTATGTGTATCCATTGTATTGCGTTGGAAGATTTGTTTTCAGTGTTTTGCTTATTGTAGTTGGTGAAGCTAGTGGCAGAGCATCCCGTAGTGTGGCCAAGCTTATTCCTGGCCCATCTGCTAATATGGAAGCCCTGGGTCAGCGTGCGACATCGGCGGCAGGAGAGGTTGCGAGGGCACATCAGATGGTCATGGAGAGAGGAGAGAAGTTGGGTCAGCTAGAGGAACGCACACAGCGGATGATGTCTGAGGCAGAAAACTTTTCCCAGTCAGCACATTCCCTCATGCTCAAATACAGGGACAAGAAGTGGTACCAACTGTGAGCATTCAAATATTTGAGTTATAATGGATGTTCATCAGTGATCAGTCTCGATGCTAGAATGATGTCAAGCCATGTGATGTTTTGTCCTCCAGTCTCCAGTTTTCCATCTTCTTGGGAGAGTGGAACAATGTTCAGTTATAGTGCTAAACATAAACATGAATTGAATTGTATATGTGTCATAGTGCAACACTTGGAATGTAAGAACTTGTGCAGTACTGCACTTAATATAGTGCAGAAGGACTTCACACTCCCATGAGCTTTATGGTATTCATTAATATAGCAATTTTTACACATCTTTCTAGTAGGTACTTACAAGATAATTTGTGTGGACTGAAATGCAAAACTTGAACATGAAGTGGAGCTATATGCAGGAAACTGAGCAGTGTTGTCTGGACAGTGTCATATGATCCCATTATTGGTGCTGTACATAGTTCAGATTAAGGAGATTATTGTGCCACAGTGCAAGTCATAATAACCAACCCCTTACATTGTGTCCGCGGGCGGGTCGATGTCATATTTGTTATCTCTGTTTTGGGGGCCAAGGACATAATGGCTTGTGCCCATGTTGTATATATTGGGTCCTACTTTTGAAGGGAAGTCAGTGATTATGAAGTATTCATTGTAGGTATACAGTTTTCTGTATATTAATGGAGAGGAAATATACAAATGTGTTATTATAACATATGTGAAGAACATTTTAGAAAATTTAAGGTGGAAGGAAATGTCCACTTTGTGTTTGCCCGTAATAGGAGGTATCGTGTTGTTTTAAAATAGGATTCTTATATGACCATTCAATATGGACATTCTAGACTAGATGTCTAAAAGGGAACACAGAGCCAAAATCACTGGAATGTAATAGTTTTATTGATTCTAAAACATTTCAATTGATATTTCATATTACAGAACTTAATTTTTTCCACTGAATTATGAATGAAGGTACAAATATGGCAACATTAAACTCTAAAGGAAGTGCAAATGGAAGCTTTATAAGGAAGTAACAATTTCACTTCAAATACATTCAGTATCACTGAGATTCCCACTTGAGAATAAAAATACTGAAATTAACAGAGGCCATTCTATGTGGCTTCAGCAGATGGTCCAGCACATTTTATTTTTGCCAAGTATATGCCTAGGAACATCTGATTGCTTCAGGTACAATGTCACACTCAATACTGTATGTGAAAACATCAGACCATCATGAATTAGTCTGCCATTTCTATTTTGGCATTGCTGTTTCAATTTTGAGGTCTAGTTTCTATCTTTTTAACAGTGAATAATCTTATGGGCCATTCACATTATACAGTAGACCATAGTCTCTTGTGGCCTTGTAGTTTAGTGCAACATCCCCAAATATTTGGGTAACATTTGTTGACAGTGTTTAAATGTGTAAAACAATTTTCATGACATTTTATGTTTATGGTTCCGTGCATCGCTGATCTATATTAATAATTGTCCAACAAGATGCAACACAAAGCAGTCTATTTATTATTCTGCAAGTTCACTCTACATGTTTCAGGTGTCAACCACACCCATCATCAGGAGTACACAAAATTGTAATTACAGCCTCCGGTACTGTGCAGCTACCTCCCTTCAACGTGGCCAAGCTAGCTTGGCCACATTGGAGGGAGGTAGCTGCATAATAAATATGACCAGTACCGGAGGCTGTAGTCACAGTTTTGTGTACTCCTAATGATGGGTGTGGTTGACACCCGAAACACGTAGAGTGAACTTGTAGAATAATAAATAGACTGCTTTGTGTTGCATCTCATTGGACAATTATTAATATATTTTGCATGAAAGTGTTTATAGTTCATTACCATGGTCAAAATGTTAAGATATTCTTTAGTAACAATATACACATTAAATTTCGTTATGGGGTTGTGTACATTTAAAGTAACAGCCTCCACCTTGTTGACATTGTCTGTATGAAGAGAATACAATACCGGAAGTAATTAATCTACTGCATATGCTTGCACTTAAACTTACACTTTCTCATGACAGAACTTCAGTTGATGAGCCTCAACCTTTTCCATAATCAGATGTGGTATGTCTTATTTGTATTACTTTAAGAACAACCCATAATCTGGACTTAAAGACTCCAGAAGTAGTTTTCCAACACCTGTGGATGCATATGTTGTGGTTGCTGTATGCCTGCAGATGTGGAGCAGCCATGAAGGTTTGGAGCAATGGTCTACTGTAAAACGGGAAGGGTCAGCAGATGGCATATAGCAGGAGCATGCATACAATTTGGACTTGGTGTTCAAGCATGATGGCACATTGCTTTTTCTTTAACAAATATTTGTTTTCTACAATGTGATTGCTAGGAGGGTATGGGGGTTTGTGCACACTTGCAAACAAAACTGATTCTGTATGCATTATCAAACATATGTTTTGTACATAACCAGATCAATATGATGGCAATATCAAGCTGACAATGTGTTGTAAATAATATAGGGCTGTACTTAATAAAAGTAAGGAAATATGTGATAAAATATTCTGCCCACTCTTAATTGTTATATTGAGACCTGATCTTTGTTAATAACATATGCAAGTCTGTTTATTAGGAATACCTATTTGTTAAATATTGTTGGAACATAACCCATGCATTAATAGTAAAAGTTTCGTATAGCAGAGTTCATAGTTAAGATATATTGGGGGCACCGTTAAAATAATGTAAATTTGGATGTAATATGTATATATTCATCTTTGTCTGGCCATCTTGTTATTGTTCATGCACAACAAATTCTTAATTATTGTTAGTTTAGGCTAATATTATGTTCTGCAATTAAATACAGAATTTTACATGCTACATATTTCATGATGTACATATTTTTAAATCTGTATGAAGTTGTGTATACATATGAATCATGAAACTTTTATGATACATGTTTAAAAGTATTGGAAGACAATAAGAGAAAAGTTTAAATTTTTGTAACTGATTTCAAGCATGGGTAATGATTGTAATTACATACGTACATACATATATATATATATATATATACATACACACATATACATATATATATATATATGTCTTGAGTATAGAGGAGTGGAAAGTGACCATTTAAATGCTAGAAAACTCTGCTTTTATGGTCCATGCTTAGTAGCCCATTGTATGACCATTTGTTTTTAAGTCTGAAGAGTGTTAGTTGTTGATAGACATAATCATGACTTTCTTTCACGAGGAAACATGTAATGGGCAGATCTGGCATCTACAGATGAATTGTTGTGCTACAAGTAAATTAATAATTCACTTGAATTCACGGAAATTAACTAGTAAAATTTGTCATAATAATTACCAGAGTTGCAAATTCTGAATTTAGGGAATATTATGGTGGTAATTTTGATTCATCAGATTACAGATCCAAATCCTGTAGCTTTTCATTTCATTTGTCCTCTTCTAATGACCAACTGTTTAACTTTATGATGGAAAGTAGCGGAAGCAAGCAACCTGATCGAATAGTATCATTGTAAGAGTGAACCTGGATATTTTGCATTACTGAATCTCGTCCTGTAAAATAAAGAGGATAGAAGAAAGTTATGAAATTATGAGAAAGACTGTGTAGTTACAATTTCTAATAAATTACCATCATTTGAGTCAAAAATTTTGTAGTATGTCAGTATGTCAATATACTTACTTCTGTGCAGTAATGCATTAGTGTCTGTGTTACTTGTGTTTTGTGCTTATCTTGACCATTATGTTTGTTATCTTGTGTAATATAATATGGCCTATATGGAAGTGCAAGACAGAACACCATTCCCAGTTCATTAATCAGGCAAACCGCAAGGAGACAGTCTGATACCATCGACACTCAGTGGGTGTAACTAGAACATCTCCTTTGCCATGTATTCATGTTGTTTCAATCTCTCTTTCACTGTCCGTGATTCGAGACATTGTACAATGAGATTTACTTTGATAACTGATGTACCAGGTGTCGGAAAGTTTAAGTAGACCGGAAATGTGGTCATAACTCGGTTTGTTGAACATCTTGGACATGATGGTGTAGAAGTGTTGCCAAGTGTCTCCTTTTCTTATCACCTCTCAGTTGAATTCATGTTTCATTTATGAATACTTGTTTTCTTCTCAGTATGTTTCCTTCCCAAGTCTCCATATATGTCACTGTAGATATTCTTCCATGTTTTCTTGTATGCCATAATTTCGTGTCTTCCATTTTCCAGCTTTTTCATTTCAGTAAATTCTGAATAGCCATTTCCTGCACTTGTCTGTATTTTCTTCTAGGTTGTCAGCCCTGTTGTAATGTGTGCTGTGCTTTCTTCTGATTTTGTTTTCCTGTTTCGTGTGAAATAGTGGTAAAGGCCTATTGAAATTCATTGGTGAACATTTTCTTTCTTGTCATTCTTCACCATCTTTATTTTACTCCTTTATCCTTCTGTATCTTATCTACTTCCCTCCTTTTTCCAGTAAAACAATGAATGAATTCAGATCAATATTCTTCAGATGACACAGTATCAGATATTGAGCTGCCATCTGAGACCTATGTATGTCCACAGAAATAGTATGAAAATGATATAACATATGTAGATAGCCACTGATGAACTGTCTCCCGCATGATATTTGTGTCTGAACTATATCATTTTGAATTTCATTTTGTTTCTTGTAATGGTTTAACGCCTGAACTATTTTCTATATTTAAGGTTGTAATTGTGCCCTTTGTAATTTTTTTGTCTCTTTTTTTTTTAAACATCTTAATTCTGCTTACTGTAATTGGTTTATATGTTTTTATTGTCTGTATGTCACACCATGCTTGTTACTACAGTACCATAAATTCACCACTGAAGATTAATGTCTTTGTTTCTGTATTAAATTGTTTGCAACTTAGACCTACACTGAGTCCCATCTAGTATACATAAATGTATAATTTTACAGTTTCCTTCCACAAAAATAATAAGAAACACCCAAACATATGAAATTTACTCTGTGCTCTTGCCAGTGTATATGGTAACCACATCTGTAATACTTACATGCCAGGACTGCAGTGTGATTCTCCTGTATGTGATTCCATCTCCTATTCCCAGTATATATTTTTTTTATTACATGACTTATTTACATTTCTTATTCTTGAGTGTTATTTCTCCTTTAAGGTTTTATGTACTAAATATATTTTGATACTATGAAGGAAAGTGCTTTTAAATACATCACCTTCCTCTCCAAACCATTCAGTCATCCTAGCTCAGCTGTTTGTATTACTTTTTGACACTATATAAGATATGTATTTAATACAGTGTTTTTAAATAACCCAAAATATTTTGCTTGTGTTCTGTCCTGCTGACACTTTTTGTGGGGTCTTTCTGTTTGAATTGTCTCTCAATTTCCGTCTGTATTGTAACCTCTATTTTCCATCACCTTTTCATATTCTGTTAATGGCAAAATGTTCTGTAACGTGATTGGCTCCTTTTCAAGGCTGTTCCTATAGTGTTAACAGGTAAATGCTCTGTAACACTATTGATACCTTTGCAAGGCTGTTCCTATAGTACAGGGTTATTCAAAATGATTGTCGGGGTTTCAACAACTTGTCATACAAAATACACTTGAGATAGGAGTATATGTCTTTTTTTATTTCATAGAACAACACTCCAAGTTTTGTTACATACCTTACAGGTGCTCTATATTTGCACCTTTTGTAATTCTACAAACATCAACATGATAATTGATAATCACCACTGACATGCTACAAACAGTTTGGAAGGAACTCGATTATCATGTTGATGTTTGTAGAATCACAAAGGGTGCACATATAGAGCACCTTTAAGGTATGTAACAAAACTTGGAGTGTTGTTCTATGAAATAAAAAAATACATATACTGCTATCTGAAGTGTATTGTGTTTGACAAGTTGTTGAAACCCCTACAATCATTTTGAGTAACACAGTATTAACGGCTAAATACATCATTGATCTGATTGCAAGGCTTTATTTTTTCATTTGAAGCAAATATTTATGATTCATTTCATGTATCTTCATTGTGAGTTATACAGAATTTTTTCTGACATTTCACTTCGTATGCAAACTTAATCTCTGGAGAATGCACCATAAGATGTCATTGCAACCCAGTTTCTACTACCCAAATAGTACAAGAGAAACCATAAGTGTCTAAAATTCTGTTTATCATAATTTAATACTATATAGTGTATTGTGTTACAAAATATCATAACATTAACCAACCTACATCTTCATTCAGTAATTTTTGTGTAATTATTCCTACTTATAATTCAGTTTTTTTTTTTTATAATTTTCTGTACCCATAACTAAAAAGTATACATTTTTTAATGTAATGTTCTTACCTGAGTATTATCACTTACTGTCATTCTACATGCTAATTCATCTTGAATTTCTGTACACTGAATACCTTGCGCTGAACCAGTTATATATATATATATATGTTTTAAT